>ERZ650918.2-NODE-2-length-287157-cov-7.931150_pt1 | contig 287157 bp, 245 predicted proteins | sample MGYA00514758_ERZ650918 | MGnify/ENA metagenome assembly ERZ650918 | reverse complement strand
TCGGATTTATCTTTCCGATTCACTATTCAGAACAAATTAACAACCTTAATTTGTGGCTTGGCAAGCAAGCCATCGGATTTATCTTTCCAATTCACTATCAGAACTTTTAACTTCGTTGAAAGCCACACTTCGTGTGTCCGATTTATCTTTCGGTTCAATAAAAAAAGAAAAACGAGCCCACCAAACCCGTTTTTCTTTCGTAATACTAAAGGCGTTGAAACCGTTTTGTTCGAACACATAAGCACTAAATGCGTAACACAACACATAAATAAAAGCACAGAGGAAGGAGTCTTTATTTATAAAACTTTTTCAGTTAATTAAGGGGTATAAACTGCAAAAAAGTCAATAGAACAAAACGAGGCGTCGAAGCCTATAGCTTCAACGCCTTTGTACTGTCTGAATTATATAACACCAAGACAAAATTGTCAAGGGGTTTATATTCAAAAAATATTTAAAATAAAATTAAGCAATCTTGTTTACAAGCTTAGCAAGTCTTGACTTCTTTCTTGAAGCAGTATTCTTGTGGAATACACCCTTAGTAGCAGCCATATCAATAGCCTTAGTAGCAGCGCTAAGAGCAGCTACAGCAGCAGCCTTGTCGCCAGCCTGAGCAGCTACAGCAACCTTCTTGATAGCAGTCTTTACAGCAGACTTAACCATTTTATTTCTTAAAGTTTTCTTGTTAATAACTAAAATTCTCTTCTTTGCAGACTTAATATTTGCCACAATCGTTTCCTCCTAAAAATAACTAACTAATATTATTCTATAAAATTTCATTGACCTGCATTATCTTGCACTAGAGGGGTTTAAGACCGTGGCACGACCAGGTCCAACAAAACAATGCGTCTAATATTATACATTACATTACCCAAAAAGTCAATGTATATTTTCCACTTTTTTTCTAAAAATAAAAATATAGCACATTGAACATAAATGGAGGAAAAATACCATGAAAAATTTCTCACCATATACGGATTTAGCCCTTGAAGTAGCTGAATCTTTAACCAATAACACCGACAACGATTTAGAGGGTCTTAAAATATTTACAGAGGATTGTGAAATGAAAAAAACATCTGTCACATCTGTAGAAATAACATCTCCTATAGGGGAGGAAAAAATGGGAAGACCCATGGGGACTTATATAACATTGGAAAGTGTTTTTATAAAAGAAAATAACCCCGAAGCTCACGAAAAGTTAATTGCTATTTTAAGCAAGCATTTAAACCAGCTTTGCCCTCTCAACAATGAAAAACCAATTCTTGTTGTTGGACTAGGCAATTCACAAGTCACACCTGACTCCCTTGGACCTAAAACTGTAGATAAAATACTTGTCACAAGACATTTAAAAGAAAATTTACCTGACAGTATTTCGGAAACCGTTCGCTCTGTCGCTGCTCTTTCCCCTGGTGTAATGGGTGTAACAGGTATAGAAACCCTAGAGGTAATAAAAGGCATTGTAGAAAGAATACAGCCACAACTTGTAATTGCCATAGATGCTTTAGCTGCCAGAAAAGTAAGCCGTATAAACACAACTATTCAGATTTGCGACACCGGTGTTGCCCCTGGTGGTGGCGTTGGAAACAAAAGAAGTAAATTGGATAAAGAGTCCCTTGGCGTGCCTGTAATCGCCATAGGCGTTCCAACTGTTGTCGATGCTGCAACTTTAGCCAATGACACTATAGACCGTATGCTGGATACTATAGACTCTCTTGGCCATACAATACTGGATAGAATAAGCTCACAGGATAGATATGATATGATACAACAAATACTTGACCCCTACACAGAGAATATGTTTGTAACCCCAAAGGAAGTTGATGAAGTTACAGATAACTTGGCAAATATTATTGCCAACGGCATAAATATAGCTATTCAGCCACCTATTGAAAACGACGATATAAACAAGTATAAATAGAAAAAGGCTTTTCCTACATCTAGGAAAAGCCTTAGTTTTACTTTCTGCGTTTTGTAAGCTCTATAGCCTCTTTGCCTGTCATATGTTCAATATCCATTTCAATTACAGCAAGAGCCTGTAAACATCTCTTTATTTCCTCATTACAGCCCTCTTCATCAGGATTATATTTCATACCCAATTTTCTAATAGCTGGCAAAATTTCGTCCATACTTTCAAGTATTCTGGCTTTACCAAAAACTATTACACTTCTGAAATAAGTTGTAAATTTTTCAGGTATTATTTCGTCTTTTGCTATAACACAAAATGAAACCTTGCTATTATTTTTAATGCCATCTATTTTGTGACCACTTTTGGCACTGTGGAAATATATTTTATTGTCACAATATACATAGCTTAAAGGTACAGCATAAGGATAGCCGTCATCACCTGATACTGCCAACACTCCGGCAGTAGATTTTCTTAAAATTTCTTCACATTCTTCACAGCTTAACTGCTGTTTATTTCTTCTCATTTCTCTAAACACAGTTTATTTCTCCTTACCAATCTTCTTTTACAAGAACCTTATCAAACACCTCTAAAATATCTGACGGCAAAAAACCTCTCCTAGCCAAATAATCAAAGTGTTTTTTCTTTTCCTTAAAGTCAATATTTATATTTCCTTTAAGTCTTTTCGTTAATAGTTTTTCTATTAATTCCAACTGTTCTGTATTTTCTTTAGGCAATGAATTTTCAATAATACTTTTATCTATACCTCTTTTAGTAAGCTCAAGTGATATTCGCTTTTGCCCCCAGCCTTTTAAATTAAGGCAATCTCTTACATAGGCCTTTGCGTATTCCTCGTCATTGACATAGCCATATTTTTCAAGCATAGAAATAACCTTATCTGTTATATTCTCATCATAGTCCTTAACAAGTTTATCTCTTAATTCCTTCTTACTTCTAGCCCTATAGCCTAAAAACTTTACAGCCGTATTTTTCGCCTTTTCATATATTACATTATCCAATATTTCATCATATTTTTCCTGTGAAATTTCATTGCCAATTTTAAGCCTGTAATATAGCACATCAACTCCACTTAGTCCAAATACAAATTTATTATCAATGTAAATAGAATACCTTTCCGTATCCTTAACCTGTTTTTTTATATCAGTGATTATCATAATTTCTATTTCTGTGGTACTTGATTATTTACCTTTTTAATATTCTTTTCTACTTTTACCCTTGGCAACATTACAATATGCTCGCAACCACAACATTTTAATTTAAAATCTGCACCTATTCTCAATACTTCCCATTCTTTTGAGCCACAAGGGTGCTGTTTTTTCATTGTTAATATATCTCCAATATTAATGTTCATCTTTTTCCTCCTTTATATGAATAACTCTCTGAGGGAATGGTATTTCAATACCCTCTTTTTCAAGTCGTTTTTTAATTATTCTTCTTAATTCTCTTTCTAACTGCCAATTTTCGCCTATTTCGCAGTCTGTAGAAATCCTGATAACAACGGAACTATCCCCTAATTCCTCTACACCTAAAACATTAGGCTCTGCTATCATTCCAGTTAATCTCTCATTTTTGTATACTAACTTCATTTCATCACGCAATACTGCCAAAACTCTGTCAATATCCTCGTCATATGTAACCCCTACATCTACAATAGCTCTATTAAAGCCCTTGCTCATATTTGTTACAACGCTTATTCTACCATTTGGAATAATATGCACATTTCCGTCTAAACTTCTTATTCTCGTTGTACGCATACCAATAGCCTCAACCTTACCTGTATAACCATCAATAGTTACAACATCACCTATTACATACTGGTTTTCACTTAATATAAAAAATCCACTTAACATATCTTTTATTACATCTTGAGCACCTACACCAATAGCAAGAGATGCAGCACCACCAATAGCCACAATAGAGCTGGCACTTATGCCCCAAACTGGCAATACATTACAAATAACAAAAAATATAATAAGGTATGATACTATACTAGCTGTTACTGATGCCATAGTTTTTGGATTGCTTGAAAATCTGTTGTGTTTTACAACTATTTTAGTTACAAACTTCTTGGCAATTCTGGATATAACTATTCCTATAGAAACAGCCACCATTGTGACAACTAATTTCGCTATTATATCTGCTACATCATTTATATCATAGGAACTAAGATTTTTTAAAAGAACTTCAAAAGCCTCCATTACTTCACTCCTGTACTATACAAAAACTCCATTATTTTTAAACATTATACAATATTTTGTTACAGTTATCAACAACCTACAATTTTCTATTTACAACATCTCCTTTTTATATTATTATACAATTAAATTTAGAATATTGAGGTTAAAATTATATGAAAAAATCAAAAACAATTCTTAAAATTACATCTATTGCCATTTTAATACTAAGTATCTGCTGTGTATTAGTTGCTTTAGGTTCTTTATTTTTTGGTGTTACAACTGCCACAAGTTTTACAGAGGAAAATTCTATAAGTATTTCACAACAAGCTGTTGAAAGTACTCAAATTTCATCTAATGTATCTCCAGCAATTAATATTGCCATCAATTCTATGGGTATAGTTATGTTTGTTTTTGCTGTTATAGGCTTTGTACTTTTTATTTTTGGTATGAAATGTGTCAAAGGAAGCTCTTATAAACCTGCTTTCATATTAGGCACTACATTTTTGCTATTGTCCTGCTTTTACTGTGTATATTCCTTTGAAAATATTAACATTTTCAATGTAATATCTATAATAATATTGGGGCTATATACCCGTTGTGCATACGGTGTTAAAATTTCTTATAACAACGAAAATTAAAGGAAAAAGTTGGATTTTTTTAATATTTTTATAATACAAATAAACTTTACACCTACCTACATTTGGAGTATACTGTACCTATAAATCATATGATTATTGTATGAGGAGGGATTTATATGGAAAAAAATCAAAAAATATTAAAGTTTCTTTCTTACTTTACAATTATTTGGAACTCTATGGCTTTAGCCTTTAAAATTTTACTACTTACATTGTTATTAATTTTAACATTTGTATGTGCTAAGGATATAAACCTTTCAAATGAAGTTGCCAATACTATAAACAATGCTTTTTCTGAAAATGTAACCCCAGATACATATAACAATACTTTTTCTGAAAATGGCACCGAAAACGATAATGGATTTAAGCCTATACCAGATTCAAAACATATAGACAAGAGCATACACTTTAGCTACAATGGAACTGATTTCAATGTAAATAAAGATTTTTCAATGAGCAAGGTTTCAGGCTCTGATGTACAAAATTTAAGTGTAGTATTTGCTGTAATGCTTATAATAGCTATTGTATGGACTATATTTACAAAATTCCTTGTTATATTTACTGGTGCTTTAGGACTTCGTGCCAGCAAAAAGCCTGAAAAATCAAAAGTACCTTTTGTTTTGGCTTGTGTTATAAGTGTATTTTCTGCTATTAAAATAATATTCTATGTATTATTCAGTGGCATAGGCTTTGTATGTACAGTAAGTTCTATTGTATTTATTATCTTCACTGTATACCTTGGACTTATAAAAAAGGACTATGAAAATACTTTAAAAGCAAGTTCTCCACAATCAGATAATAACACTACAGAAGTTGTTAACAATACTGACGAAGAACCTGTGGAAAATGAGGATTTAGAAAACAAAGAAAGTGAATAACTTCCAATTTTGGACTGTCATTTTGGCAGTCCATTTTTTATTTTACACTTTACAGAATTTTTTATTTGAATTATAATTAACTTAAAGAGAAAAGTGCAAACAAGAGGGGGGATTTTTATGAAAGAGAAACAGAAAATTCTCAATATTTTATCTATAGTAATTATAATATGGCAGGTTATTAGCGGTATTATTAAGGTCGGTATATGCTCTATTTTGCTTTTATGTTGCATAATAACCTGTTCTTCTACAGAAATTGCAAATTCTATTGCAGAACATATTAACAACAACATTCTTTATTCTGGCCAGTTACATAATGCCCACTTTGGCAATCAAGCAATTAACGAAATAATAAGTAATTATATTTCCGGAACAATTTCAGGAAACGATGTTCGCACAATAGCTGGTGTCGTAGGTGTTCTTGTTGCCATTGTAGTTATTGAAATTCTTGTAATTAAAATATACTTTATAATTTCTGGTTTCTTTGGTTTAAAATGTTCTAAAAATCCAGAAAAAGGCAGACCAGCCTTTGTATTAGGTTGTATTGGCGTTGTTGTATCATTTTTACAGGCTTTTTTAACTTATCTAGGCAGTATATTTACATTAGCTGTTGTAGCATTTGCTACATCAACAACAGACGGTCAAATAGTCACTATTTCTCCTAAGGTTATGAATATACTTCTATTCCCTGTTGTATTTATAGTATACACAATATTAATAGGGGTTATAAGACAAAAATATAAAGAAAATACTGAGGCATTTAAAAATATAGCTGATTAAGAAAAAGCACAGACTTCAATGGGTGGAGTTTGTGCTTTTTTACACACTTTTTACATAAATTATATATAAACTGACTTTACAATATTGCCAAAATATTCGACAATATTGTTATCTATTAGATATGGAGTGAAAATCTTATGAAAAAACAAATTGCTGTTATTGAACTTGCGTCAAATGAATTACGGCTTAAAATCGGCGAAAAGTCCGATATGAAAGTTAAAACCGTAGACTCTCTTTCTTATCCTGTTACATTAGGTAGGGAATCTTTCCACAATGGAAAAATATCTTTTGAAACCATTGAAAAAATATGCCAGATAATAAAAGGATTTTTAAATACTGCCAGTGAATATGGTGTGTCCGAAATCAGAGCCATAGCTACTACTGCTATTCGTGAGGCAAAAAACAAAGATTACATACTTGACCAGATTAAGGTTAAAACAGGCATTGATATTGAGGTTTTAGACGAAAACTCTGAAAAAACTGCTGTAAACAGACATATTATGTCCGTTTTACCTGCTGAAAAACGAAATTCCGCTCTTTTTGTTCAGCTTGGTTCTGGTAACATAAATATTTATGTTATGGAAAACAGCAAAATGGTAGATACCTATAGCTTAAAAATAGGTGGTTTAAGAATAAATGAACTTTTTGAAGAATCTTTAGATAGCCCAAAAGATTATGTTCAGGTAATAAGAGAATACTTAACACCTTTCTTTGAAACATTGTCTGATGCCATTCCAGAAAAACTAAGCCAATGTATAGTTTCCGGTAATGAAATACAGACTATTGCATCTATGTGTAATGCCACAAACAGCTTAGACTTTAGTATTATGGAAAGAACAGCCTTTACTAAAATGTACAAAAAAGCAAAGGAAAAAGGTACAGAGGCTATATCTATGGAATACGATATTCCTCAAGAGGAAGTCGAAGTTCTTCTTCCATCACTTATTGTACTTAACAGACTTTTAAAATACACAGTAAATGACAGTATTTTGCTTTCAAATGTTCTTTTAAGTGATGCTGTAATGTTTGAAATGCTCTTTCCTAAAGAGGCCAGTTTTGTAGTTAAAGCCTACGAGGAGTTTACTTTACAGTCAGCCACAAGTATAGCCGAAAGATTTGGCAGAGATATTGGCCATATTTCAAGAGTTTCTTCTGTTGCCATTGAAATATATGATAAAATGAAAAAGCTCCATGGTTATAAATCAAGAGAACGAACACTTTTACAGGTTTCTGCGATTTTACAGGATATAGGCAAATATGTAAATGTAAAAAATCACGCTCTCCTTTCCTATAACACTATAACAAATTTGGATATTGTAGGAATAAACGACCACGAAAGATTGATAATTGCTACTGTTTGCTATTATCACAACGGAAATATACCAAGTATGGATAGCCCTATTTACAATCAGCTTAGTCAGGAAGACAGAGTAATGGTTTCAAAGTTAGCAGCAATTTTGCAAATTTCAAATGCCATAAACACTAGCCATTCACCAAAGTTCGAACAGGTAAGTGTAAATATGAAAAATGGCAAATTAAATATATACTTAACAACCCTCAAAAATATTAATCTTGAGAAATGGGCATTTATTGCAAAATCAAAACTGTTCAAAGAAGTATATGGCCTAAATGCCACAATAATTAAAAGAGGTGTATTATAATGAACACTATAAATTTAGATAACCCTGAGCTTTACAACAATAGAGAATTAAGCTGGCTGGAATTTAATGAAAGAGTTTTAGAAGAAGCCTTTGACAAGACAAACCCTATTATAGAAAGATTTAAGTTTCTTGCCATTACATCATCTAACTTAGACGAATTCTTTATGGTTAGAGTTTCTGGTCTTATAGATAGAAAAATTGCTGGTTCAGTTTCTAAAGACCCTGCCGGATTAAGTGTAAAGCAACAGCTTTCAGCAATTAGTGCTAGAGTACACGAAATGGCACAAAAACAGTATAACTGCCTTAATAGAAGTCTTTTACCTTTCTTAGACGGCGAAAAAATAAATATTTTAACATACAAAGAGCTTTCAAAGGCACAGAAAACCTTTGTAAGGGATTATTATGACACAACTGTATTCCCTATTCTTACACCAATGGCTATTGACCAAAGTAGACCATTTCCTCTTTTAGCAAACAAAAGTCTTAACATTATAGTAGAAACAACAGAAAAGAACAAGAATTTTGCCTTAGTTCAAGTTCCTAATGTTATTCCTAGACTTGTTAAGTTGCCATCAGAAGACGGTACTACACAGATTATTATGCTTGAAGATATTGTGAAGGAATACATTAAAACATTATTTGTAGACTTCCCAATTTCAAATGCCTATTGCTTTAGAATAACTAGAAACAGTGACCTTGATATTGACGAAGACGATAGCCACGATTTATTGGAAGAAATAGAAGAATCTATAAAACAGAGGATTTGGGGCGAGCCTGTAAGACTTGAAGTGGAAAAAGGAATAAACGAAAAATGCTATAAATTCCTTAAAAATCAGCTTAACCTTGACGAAGAATATATTTACAAAGCTAATGGTATACTTGATTTGACAGTATTTTTTGCCTTAGGTGGCATTGTAGATAGACCGGAATTATGTGATGCTCCTATGCCTCCACTTCCTGTACCGGAATTTGTAGATAAAGATATGTACGAAGTTATCAAACAGGGAGATGTTCTGGTTCATCACCCATACCAATCCTTTGATTGCGTAGTAAACTTTGTTAAAAATTCTGCTGTTGACCCTAAGGTCCTTGCTATAAAGCAAACACTTTACAGAGTTTCTGGTAACTCTCCTATTATAAAGGCTCTTATTGATGCAGCCGAAAATGGCAAACAGGTTACAGTATTAGTAGAATTAAAGGCTCGTTTTGATGAAGAAAACAATATCAACTGGGCAAAGAAGTTAGAAAAAGCCGGCTGTCATGTTATATACGGTTTAGTAGGCTTAAAAACTCATTGTAAGCTATGTCTTGTAGTAAGACAGGAAGAAGTGGGCATTGTTAGATATGTTCATTTAGGAACTGGTAACTACAATGACAAAACAGCTAAGTTATATACTGATATGGGTATGTTTACTTGTAGAGAAAGTATTGCTAGTGATGTATCATCACTTTTCAATGTATTGACAGGCTATTCAAAAGCAAGAAGCTGGAACAAAATTGCTGTCGCTCCTACAGACTTGCGTTCAATGTTTTTACAGAGAATAGAAAGAGAAACAGAAAATGCCCTTGCCGGTAAGCCTTCTAAAATTACTGCAAAGGTTAATTCCCTTGTAGATAAGGATATTATTAAGGCACTTTACAGAGCATCTCAGGCTGGCGTAAAAATTGACCTTATTGTAAGAGGTATTTGCTGTCTTAAACCTAATATTGCCGGTATAAGCGATAATATAAATGTAATAAGTATTGTAGGTAGATTTTTGGAACATAGTAGAATATACTACTTCCAAAATGATGACTCTCCAAAGATTTATCTTGCTAGTGCAGATTGGATGCCTAGAAACCTTGATAGACGAGTTGAGGTTGCTTTCCCTGTAGATAATCCAGATTTAAAGAAGCGTATTGTTAAAATACTTGATATTACCCTTAACGATACAATTAAGGCAAGAGTAGCTCAAAATGATGGTACATACAGAAGAAAAGACAAGAGAGGCAAAGAGCTTATTTCTTCACAAATGGAATTTTATAAAATGGAAAAAAAGAGAAATGATTCTTTCTTTGCTGAAAGCAAAAAAGATGTTTTTATACCAAATAAAGGCGAATAAAGATAAAAGCGATCAAAGATTTCTCTTTGATCGCTTTCATACTTTTAATTTAGTTATTAGAGTAAATTAGACTGATCATAGCATTTATCTCATTATGTAATCTATCTGCATTTTCGTATTCAGCATTGCTTTCGAACACAATCACTTCTTTAACCATTCCGGTTATTTCTTCGAGAACATCAGACATGGGTTCTATATATGGTAACTGCTTTATGTAGTTTGATGAATTATTTGCAGTTGGATTTATCGCATGAACCAAATCGTTTATGGTATCCGAGTTCATTAATGCTAATAAATAATAAAGTTTTGAAAAATCCTTTGGAAAAATACCCACTATTGATTGATCAAAAACATGATCTGCCATCAGAAATGCTCGGATTGTATTGGACTTTACCATTGGAATACCGATACCGGTCTTAAAATAAAAAGATGAATTCTGGAATCTTGACTTTTTATTCTTTTTATAAAATTCAATTGTCGGTTTATCCCAACGAACAAACCACTCATCGCTTTGCCTAATATAGCGCCTCTTGGCAGCACTCTTAATATATGGAACATATCCCTCTTCAATATCTGGGATCCCGTAAAGTGAAGTACAGTGAGTTACGATTGTAGGATCTACCACATCATAATTCTTGGCACCTTTAACATATTTACTGGCTGCTCGTATAAACCTTAAATTATCTCCTGTGTAAAACCCAGTTACTACATCAGCAACATCACCAAGCTTCTGTTCGGATTGAGATAAAAGCGTCGCCGTTTTCGATTCTGCCAAAATCACTCTACATTGTTCATTTTCGAGAATATCACTTTGCTTAAAATTAAAAATTTGCAAATTTTCGGGATATTCTTTTTCATCTCCTAACAGCGTAGCAAATTCACTTGAAGAATTGAAACCCTGGATTACTCTAAAAGTATGCTCTAAGGCAGTTTTCTTATCACATCTTTCAAGAGTAATAATTGAAAGATTGGAATAACCAAAGCTGACTCCAGGGAAAAATCTGGATGGAAAAATTAAGATTTCATCTATTTTAGTATTTGAAATAATCAATTCTCTCAAACGAGAATGCATATTTAAGAACAAGTATGTATCTGGAATAATAAAAGAAAGTCTACCATGCATTCTTAAAACCGAGATACATCTCAACAAAAACAACGAGTATGTTTCTTTTACATAATGTCCGGCAAACTTTTTCTTGAGGACATCTCTCTTCTCGTAATCTTGCCATGCTCCGTATGGCGGATTGCCAATAACTTTTGTGTAATGCCCTCCCAAGGAACTGAACATATCTAATTGCTTGTCAAACAGTGTATCTGTTTGCTTCAACCATAACTGAGACATACTGTAAATATCTAACTGCTCATCGAGAAGGGTATCAGTTTCTCTAACAACAACAGCAGTATTATCTTCATACTTCTTCTTCAATATTGAAATAGCATCACTATTTATGTCTAACGCATCGATTTGTACTGTTTTGCTTGTTTCTAACACTTCATCAATAAAGATACCTTCACCTGCAGATGGTTCAAGGACGATGTCATTATCGACAACCCCTAACTTAGAAACCATGTACTCAGTTATATCCTTTGAATTGGTGTAATATGAACAAAATATATCTCTCATTTATTTTCCTCCTCGAGGGCCTAGCTTAAGTATTGCCTTAAGGTTTATCTTAAGTAAATTGTATCATGAGAGATTTACCATGTCAAGTACTTCAAGAGATCGTTGCACTCTAAATGCTGTTTCAATTCTGTGCTTATATCATTTTCCCAATCTGCATTTTCGTTAAGCCATTTGCGCATATCAAATCCCGTAAACTCTTTCATTGCAGCATAACCATCATCTGCACAATACACTTCCCAATATAGAGAGTTTTTAAGTGTCTTCAAATAATGATTATTTTCGTCCTCAGTCTGTCTTACAAACAAGATGTTTTTTTCGATTTCGCCCAAAGAATTATAAATGCTTGCAACAAGAAGCAGCCTATTTGTATTTCCTTTTTCGTTGGAGCTAAATCCACTCTTGAAATCGCAATTATAGTGGATGCCGTTCTGTTCAAAGTGCAGATCCAGACCAAGTTTAATTCCACCACTATCAACCATCGTCCAAGGAATATCATAGTGGCGTTTTAATTCGGCTTTAATCTCCTCAGACAAATCCAGACTTTCGATATATCCTATAGCATCGTTTTTAATTTGCGTCTGAACTTCATCAAAGTCCGGGGGATCAACCAGGGTAAGTTTCTTGATCGGAAAATCAAATGCCAACTTGCAAAACGGCTCCCACAATTCGCCGATACGGCGTGCAAATGCCATATATTTGTATTTCCAAACTTTATTGCGGTATTCGAGCATCACAATATAAGACGCATAGGTTAAGAGCAAAATTTCATTTAACAGGGTCTGGTTATCCCATGATTCACTTTTAGCAACAGTATTGAGATTGGCAATTTTACCTTCTCTATACTCTTTGATGCGTTTATTGATTTCACTTGCTTTATCATTTTTAGATTTCTTTGTTTTATAAAGTTCCGCCAATATAGAGTCGCCGGCTTTTCTAAATGTCGAAATCCACTCTGCTTTTGTTTTAACCACAACAGTGTCCCCCTTTGAGAATATAATACTGTATTATACATCATTTCGACACCTTTCTCAATATATTGCAACAACGAAAGCCCCGTAACTGACTGTACGGGGCTTTCGTTGTTATTTAAAACTCATATAATATAAGTATGTTCCAGTGGAATCTTTAGAAACTGTAACTGTTCCGGCTTTTACAGGAACTTCTAAAGCACCGTCTGATACAATAGCATATGAAACATTATTTACTTTTATCTTTTTACCACTACCACCATTAGCTACAAGTGTAAGTGTACCGTCTTTTGGAGCTGTAAAGGATATTGCTGTGCCCGTTTCCATTTTAACAGCCTTTGTAAGGATCAATCCGTTATATGTAATAGTTGTAGCATTTTTATAGTTATTGGCTTTTACACTATAGAAATTATCTGTATTTTCTCCCGTAGTATAGTTCCAAACCTTAGCAGAACTTTCAGCCAAATACCACAAAGCATCTAACAAATCTATTTTACCGTCTTTGTTTAAATCCGGTGCAACAATATCAGTTTTTAATCCCTGTATCAACTTTAACATAATAGCACAGTCTTTTTTATCTACATTTCCGTCTTTATTTAAGTCTGCCTTATCATATGTTGTAGTTTCTGTTGTTGCTTCTGTGGTAGTTGTAGTTGTAGATACTGTTGTTGTAGAAACTGTTGTAACTGTAGGCTTGCTACCATCTTGATACCCAAAAGCACCTACATCTACAGTTCCAATGGCTCTGTAATTATTGCCCAAATCAACTAAACTACCCATATCATTTAAAACACCATTATCGCCTAAATCAATACCGTAAGAACCGTTAGCAAGGCTGTAATCACTATTGAAACTAGGTTTGCCACTATAGTTTGTACCACCTACAAAAGTATTAAAGGCATCTATACCCTCTTGCGAACTACCCTTGTATTCAAAATAAGTACTGTCTGAGCTGTTTGTATCATAGAATACATTATTGTTAAATGTAACATTTAAAGTATATTCAGCTGGCAAATCTCCACCAATTAATGGGTACTTATTAGATGATTTATATACCATATTGTTTCTAACATCTACGCCATTACATTTTACAAAACAAAATTCGCCATTATATCCACCTTCGCCCTCGCCATTGTCAACAAGAGTGTTATTATATATCTTTGTTTCTGTAACATAGCCAGTTTTTTTCTTTTCATAGCCACCAACTCTTATACCACCACAAGAGTTTTTGTATACAAGGTTATTTCTGACTATAACATTTTTAACTGGATAATTTGCCTGTAATTCTTCTGAACCAATTTCAATACCATACATACTGCCATAAACAATATTATTTTCAAATATTGTATCTCTTGCACCGTCTAAATAAAGACCTGCACACTCTGCGTATGAGCATATAGAATTGTAAACAGTATTACCAGCGGCAACGCAATATCTAGGCTGGTCATAAGCTGGAACAGAACAATATTTTGCATTACCATAGAAATCAATACCAATGTTAGTATTATCGTGTACAGTATTGTTGATTACATTTACATATTTACAGTTACCAGAAGTTGAAAGTGTTTCACTCCAACCTGTTGTATTATTGTGTATGTTATTATTTTCAATGCAAATATTGTTAATAGAAGTTTCATCTGTCTTGCCCTCGCCAAAAAGCAAAATACCGTTTGCTTCGCCATTTTCATTTTCTCCTGGCTTTGTAGTAAGCAAGTTGTGAATATGATTATTACTTATAATAATATGGTTTTCGCAATCATTAATCAAAATACCATAGGCTTGCTCAGCTGAATGTCCACCTATTTCAAGTCCATAAATTTTAATGTAATTACAACCATTTAAAAGCAAAATAGCACCATTTGTACCAGTTGTACAAGTCAAAAATGGTGTTTCATTAGGATAGTTTCTCAATGTAATATACTTCCCCTCGCTACCTGATGTCTTAAAGGAATTAAGAGCATTATAAGTACCACCTCTGACATATATTGTCTGACCTGCCTTTACTGTATCTAAGGCTTTTTGAACAGTAGCAAAAGGCTTATCTATTGTACCTGCATTACTGTCGCTACCTGTAGTGGCAACATAGAGGGCATTATCCTCAATAGTGTCACTAAATTCCTTAAACATTTCAGCTTTAAAGCTGTCCTCTCCCTGTAATGCTATTTTGTCCTTTGGCATTTGAGCATAAGCTCCTACTGTCATTAGCATAATGACACCCAATGCCAAAATAGCTGTGCATAATAGTTTTTTCAATAAAAACACCTTCCTTTTTTAGTCATAAGTACAAGTATACGACCAAAGAAAATCAAAGTCAATAAACTATAGTCCGAAATATTGTACAAAAAGGAAGGTGAAATTTCTATATTATTACTATTTTAATTTTTCAGCCCATTGAGCTTCTTTAAAACCTATTAAAACAAAATCATCGCCTATAACCAAAGGGCGTTTAACTAGCATACCGTCTGTTGCAAGAAGATTAATCTGTTCTTCCTCTGTCATATCAGGTAATTTATCCTTTAAACCAAGTTCTTTGTACTTTAAACCGCTTGTGTTAAAGAACTTTTTAAGTGGAAAACCACTTTTTTCATACCAAGCCTTTAATTCATCAGCTGTTGGATTGTTTTCCACAATGTGTCTGTCTTCAAATTCAACACCATTACTTTCAAGCCAATTTTTAGCCTTTTTACAAGTTGAGCATTTTGGATATTCTAAAAATAACATTCTCATTCCTCCTATTCAGAACATCGGATTTATCTTTCCGATTCATTGTCAGAACAAATTAACTCTGTTAATTTGTGCCTTGCAAGCAAGACATCGGATTTATCTTTCCGATTCACCGTCAGAACATTTTGCTTTGCAAAATGTGGCTTGCAAGCAAGCCATCGGATTTATCTTTCCGATTCATTATAAACAAAAAGGCTGTCGAAAACCCTCGACAGCCTTAATATTAGTTTTCACTATTTTCAGCATTAAAATGTTCGCTGTCAATAACAACAGTTTCCTGTGGTTCTTCTACAGTTTCATTGTTTAATACTTCTCTAAATTCGTCGCCACTAACCTTTTCCTTTTTAAGGAGAAGCTGAGCAGTTCTTTCAAGTCCATCTCTATTTTCTTCAAGGACTTCCTTAGCCTTGTTGTAAGCCTCATCAATAATTCTTCTAATTTCGCTATCAATCTGACCTGCAACATTTTCGCCATAATTTCTGCTATGACCAATATCTCTGCCAAGGAATACCTCGTGGTCTTCTTCGCCATAGAGAATAGGTCCCATTTTTTCACTCATACCAAAACGAGTTACCATATTTCTAGCAAGGTTTGTAGCCTGTTCAATATCCTTGCTTGCACCCTGTGTATAGTCGCCAAAAATCATTTCTTCAGCTACTCTACCACCAAATGTAGCAACGATTTCCTGTTCCATAGACCTTTTAAATCTAAAGCTCTTTTCAGTAGGAACTGGCATTGTATAACCACCAGCCATACCAATAGGAATAATAGAAACTGTATGAACCGGACTTAAATCTGGCATTTTTTCAAAAAGAATTGCGTGTCCAGCTTCGTGATAAGCTGTAATCTTTCTTTCAAGCTCAGTTTTAATATGGCTCTTTTTCTCTGTACCTAAAGCAACTCTGATAAATGAGTCCTTTACATCCTGCATAGAGATTTCTTTTTTATTCTTTCTTGCTGCGTGAAGTGCTGCCTCATTTAAAAGATTTTCCAAGTCTGCACCAGTAAAGCCCTGTGTAGTATTTGCAATATCTTTAAGGTCAACATCTGGGGCAAGTTTCTTTCCTCTGGCGTGAACCTGAAGAATTTCTTCTCTGCCCTTTGCATCTGGAGCACCAACAACAACCTGTCTGTCAAAACGACCTGGTCTTAAAAGTGCTGGGTCAAGAATGTCTGGTCTGTTTGTAGCAGCCATAACAATAACACCCTGATTTACACCAAAACCGTCCATTTCAACAAGGAGCTGATTAAGTGTCTGTTCTCTTTCATCGTGGCCACCACCTAAACCAGCACCACGCCTACGACCTACAGCATCAATTTCATCAATAAATACAAGACAAGGAGCATTTTTCTTTGCCTGTTCAAAAAGGTCACGAACTCTTGATGCACCAACACCAACAAACATTTCTACAAAGTCTGAACCGGAAATAGAGAAAAATGGAACATTTGCCTCACCTGAAATAGCCTTTGCAAGTAATGTTTTACCTGTACCCGGAGGGCCTACCATAAGTATACCCTTTGGTATTCTAGCACCTAAGTCTACGAATTTCTTTGGCTGTTTAAGGAAATCTACTATTTCCTCAATTTCTGCCTTTTCTTCCTCAAGACCTGCTACATCTTTAAATGTAACTTTCTTATCCCCTGGGTTCTGCATTTTGGCTTTTGCCTTGCCAAAGTTCATAACTTTGCCACCGCCTCCGCCACCTTGCATCTGCTGGAATAAGAAGAAGAAAAGTGCAATAACAACAACTATACTAACAATAGTTGCAATAATAGAAAACATATTACCGGCTTTTGATGGAGCCTGTGTAGTAAGCTTTAATCCCTTTTCAACTGCTGGATTTACAGTATCCACAAATGATGATACGCTACTTATTGTAACTTTATAAGACTTGCCGTCTTTTAAATTAACAACTGCTGTACCAGAGTCAGAAACATCGGCATCACGCTGTAAAGTAATAGACTCAACTTTATCACCATTAATCTGGGAAATCATATCGCTGTAAACATAATCTGTAGTCTGTGGTGTAGAACTTGAAAAGTTCTTATTTACTAAAATCATTCCTATGATGAATAGGAAAATGACCAGATACATACCAAGATTACGCAAAAAATTGTTTTTCATCTCTCTCCCCCTAATAATAAATTTTATATATCGGAAAATAGCTAATACCCATCTACCGTTATCGTTTTATAATACCATATTTTACAAATTTATTCAAGGAAATTTTGTCGAAGAAACAGCTGTTATAAGCTATTATTTTTCATCTTCATCCTCTATAAATGCAAGCTCTGCAATGTATGGTAAATTTCTGTATCTCTGGGCATAATCAAGACCATAACCTACAATAAATTTATTAGGAATATCAAAGCCTACCCAATCAACAGGAACTTCTTTTTCTCGTCTTTCAGGCTTGTCAAAAAGTGTACAAAGTTTTACTGACTTTGGATTATCTTTCTTGAGATATTCAATCAAATGATACAATGTATTACCAGTATCAATAATATCTTCAACAATAAGTACATTTCTGCCTTCAATACTTTCGCTTAAATCCTTTTTAATGTTTATCTTGCCACTAGATACTGTACTTGAACCGTAGCTTGAAACAGCCATAAAGTCAATCTGAACATCATTAATTTCAAGTTTTTTAAGAAGGTCTACCATAAACATTATAGCTCCTCTTAAAATACCAACAACAAGTAAACTTTCTCCTTTGTAGCTTTCGGAAATTTCTGCGGCTAACTTTTCAACTCTTGATTGAATTTCTTTTTCTCCTATAAGTACCGTAAGTTTTTCCTTCATTAGTTTTCTTTCTCCTTTAAATACATATATACTACATTTTTTGTATCCTCATTAGCCTTGTACATATCAGAAGTTTTGTAGTTAGGAATCCACAATACATCATTATCTACAGCCAATAAAGTGATACTGTCTTTGTCATCTTTTGATAGTTTAAGCTCAGAAAAAATCTTCTTCAAACTCTTTCTTCCACCTACACCATTGAGATAAATTTTATCCCCAGCTTTTCTATTTCTAAAATAAAAATCACCTTTTATTTTATCATAATCAAAAGGAATAGTATATAGTATTTTTGGATTTGTCAAATTTTTTTTAGAAATTAACAAAGTTTTCCCTATTTCGGGAATATATTTTGGTTCTTCTGGCTCTAATTTATATGAAACCTCCTTATGTTCTATATGTTTAGAGAAAATTATGCAATTATTAATTCTTGATGCTCTTAAATTATGAGGTAGCTGTACCACCTTTCCATTCTTTTTATACAAAAGGCTTTCCACAGACTTTATATGTTCATATGAAACATCGTGTAAATCAGCTGAAAAATCTATAAAGCCTAATCTTAAAACTCTCTTTAAAATAACTTTATCTAAATCCAAAAGTTTTTCAACAGAAAGAACTTTGTCCCCTACAGCACAATAGCTGTATGCTGTCCTAGCCTGCCTGTCCATATATTCTTCTTCTCCAGCCATAATTTCTGCTGTTTTATACATAGTATCAACTATAGACTGGTTAAACTCTTTTTCAATTAAAGGTATAATATTATGCCTTATTTTGTTTCTTGTGTACTCTGTATCATTATTCGTAGAGTCAGTACAATAATTCAAGTTATTTTCATTACAATACTTTTCAATAGAATTTCTATCAACTGAAATCAAAGGTCTTATAATATTGCCCCTTACAGGAGAAATACCACCTAATCCTTTTACTCCAGTCCCTCTAAAAAATCGCATAAGCATTGTTTCACAATTATCGTTTTTATTATGGGCAACTGCTATCTTTCCCTTTTCGCCGGCTATTTTTCTAAAGGAATAATATCTTAAATTTCTGCCCATTTCTTCAACAGTTGTGCCATTTTCCTCTGCCATTTTTTCCACAGGATAAGAAAAAGCCTTGTATTCATTACCATACTTTTCTGCAAGAGCTTTTACAAAGGCCTCATCTCTGTCAGCCTCCTGTCCCCTTATACAATGATTTATATGCACAACTGTAATTTTCAGATTATATTTATCCTTTAATTTATTTAATACATCTAAAAGGCATACGGAATCTGCCCCACCAGACACTCCCACAACTATTTTATCGCCTTTTTTCAACATTCTGTTTCTTTCTATAGTTTTCGTTACCAAAGCTAACATTTGTCCACACTCCTAATAAAAAGAGTATAAACTTTTTTTATGTAAAACTCAAGTACCTACAATGTTTAATATATGTTAGCAACCAATACTGTCATATCGTCATTTATTTTACTTTCGCCCATTTTAATGGCGGTTTCCATAATTTTTTTAGCTGTATTTTCAGCTGTCGTTTTCTTCCTTTTTTCTAGCATTTCTATGAATTTATATTCATTTTCACCACTCTTTCCTGCCTCAAATATGCCGTCTGTCATCATTACAATTACATCGCCTTTTTCAACCCTCTTTTCATATATTTTGGTATCTACATTTTCCAATATACCTACTGGCAAAGTATTTGATTTTAAAATTTCTACTCCCTTTCTTTTTAATATAAATGTTGATACTGCACCTATTTTTATAAATTCAGCCTTACCTGTATACTTATCTACAGTACATATATCCAGCGTTGAAAAACTCTCATTTTTGCCTGAAACCAGAGAGTTTATAAGCTCTAAAGCATCATCTCTAAAAAATCCAGCCTGTGTAAAATCTTCATACATTTCAACGGCTGCTGCACTTTCCATTCCAGCCCTTTTACCGCTTCCCATTCCGTCAGCAAGTGCCAATAAATATCTACCATTTTCCAAATCTGTAAATATAAAGCTATCCCCACATATATTTTCACTATTTTTAGGTTTGGAGCAACAATAGGCTGAAATCCTTAGTTTAGGTTCTTCAACCAATGTAACACTCCAAGTATTATCATCAACCAACCTTTCCTCAGTTTTTACAATATTAACACCAACAAATTCTTTCAACAAAGGTAAAATTCTGCCCTCACAAATATCCCAACTGTGTTCCTTTGACAATAATATTCTTAATATGCACCCCTTTTCCCCCTTTGAAACTGTAATCCCCTTTACTCCCATATATGCTGTCTTTCTATAAATTTTTTCTGACAACTCTATGTCTATATCCGTTTCCATTTCTATTTCAGATGCTATACTCTCTGCCCTTTGTGCTACATTTCTTATATAAACAGACAGTAATTGTCTATATTCCTCCTTTTGAGATATACAAATATTCTTAAACTTATATTCATCTATTGAATTTTTTGCCCATAACAGCCATTCTCTATATTTAGAACAAGATGCTATAAAATAATTTGGCAAATTTTTAAAATCCACACTTTCCTTATCTACCCATTGACTTACAAGACCATACAAATTTTCATAGGTAGTTTTATAGTTTCCTTCCCAGCAAGTCCCCTGTCTATTACATCGCCCGCAAACATTAGAAGTACATTTATCAAATATTTCAAATTTTATATTTTCGGTTTCCTGAGAAACCGATGCCATTTGTATGTAGGAGTCTAAGTCTGAAAAACATTGAGCAAACTTTTTAAGTTTCCCACACACCATACTTTTAATTTCGTAATTATACAAATTGCTCTGACTTTTTCCCGTATTAATAATATTTGAAAAATTTAGATATAATCTCTCCGGAATATACATATTAATAATACCAGCCAACAATATTGACACAAAAGCACCAACGGAAAGCAAATCAAGCCTGTAATATATAACCATTGGAGCAAAAGAAAGCACAAAACCTATGGGCATAAAAATTTTACGAAATCGCCCTGCCATAGCTGATGTCAGCCCACCTATTGCCAATGTAGGTATTATTCCAATAGGATAAATATTTGCAAAGGACAACATCATACCCATAGTTGCACCACTAGCTATTGCCAATATACAGCCACCTTTTACAGCCGACACAAAAATTACCGTCACTACTGCAACTAAGGCAGGTGGCACACCTAGAATAACCATATTTCCACTACCACAAATTACAGCTACACCTAGTATAAAAAGACTTAATATTTCTTCTCCGTCTATGTACTCTTTTTTACCATTACTTCTTAAAACGCCTATGCCCCTATCCAGAACATAGGCTATTACCACAGTAAAAATAGCCTCCAAAGTACCTATGATACAGTAATAAACAAAATTTCCCGTAAAACCAGCTATAATCAAAGCTCCCGATAATAAGGACAAACCACCAATAAAATATTTTTTGTTTTCCTGTATCCGACCATTTCCCAAAAAATTAAACAGACACATTAAAACTATAGCTATTACATATTCCCCTATATCCATTGTTTTTCTTACTGTCATAAGTCCTGTAAAGATAGTTACAGCAACAGCATAAAAAATATTTTTATTAAACAAAAAACAAGTTAAATAGCCTATTGCACAACCGTTTATGCCCCCAAAAAGCACAACCCTGCCCATTAACAGCCCTACAATTACAAACACAATACTTGCCAATTTTTCCTTGTTCCAATACTGCAAATTTAATTTATACATATCTATGCCTCCCCTATTACAAAATAGTATAATTCTATACCTAAATAAAATTTGTCGAAAGACACCATAGTTACGATAAAATTTACTGCGTTTTTGCAACAAAAAAACCACACCTTCAAAAAGAAAATGTGGTTTCAAAAAAGAAAAATTTATTTATGAAAAAAGTTTATTTTTTAATTACCTTTTCTGTAAGATAACCCTCACGAACACTACTCTTTATAGCAATTATTCCCTTTGCCCCTGTATACTGACAAATGGCTTTAATAGCAATAAGACCTGGGATAATAGTATATACTCTTTCTGGAATAACATGACAAAGGAGTTTAATACCGTCTTTACCCATATCGTATATAGTATCCATCATTTCGTCAATCTGTTCAACTGTAAGAGCATAGTTGTTCTTAACCTTTGGACTACTACCGGCTAAGACCCTATGAAGTTTAATGGCAGCTCTTGCTGTACCACCCATAGCGTAAATATCTGTAAAACCTAACTTTTTAAGCTCTGGGCTTTTCTCCAATTCTGCTAAAACATAGTTTTTAATAGCTTTCTTTTCTCTCTCCTTTGGGAAAAGGCTAGAAACAAATGTTTTATACAACAAAAGTGAACCAATACGGAAAGAATTACTCTTTTCAACATTGTCGCCATCAAAAGCAAAAACCTGACAACTACCACCGCCTAAGTCAATACCAAGGCCTGTTTTAGTTATCTTTGAATTTTTAAGGCTGACATAGTCAAAATATGCTTCTTCCTCGCCAGTAATAATATCTATATCAATATCAAGTTCTTTTTTAATATAAGTAAGCAAATCAATACTATTGTTAAGACCTCTAAGAGAGGCAGTCGCAAAATAGAACACCTTGTCACAACGCACAAGATAAGTAAGCTCCTTAATATTACTAAGTGTCTTTACTAACTTATCCATACCTGTCTGAGAAAGGCGGTCATCATCAACATATTCAATAATTCCTGCAAAACTACGCTGATTAAGTATCTCCTTGTAGGTCATATCAATTACATCATACACAACAAGTCTAATAGTATTTGAACCAATATCTACAATACCTACCTTCATAAAAAATCCCCCTTATGGATTAAATTATTCTTTCATCTTTATATTCGCCAGTTTTGCTAAACTCAACCCATTCACAGATATTTTCAGCGTGGTCACCGATTCGTTCAAAATACTTAGCAATCATTAAAAAGTTCAATATAACATCAACAGAACCCGCTTTTTTTCTCAAAAGGTCAGCAACTTCATTTTTTACCTTATCGAAATAGTCGTCAACAATATCATCTTTATTGATGATTTCTTTAGCCTTTTGAACATCTCCCTCAACAAAGGCATTTATTGCTCCATGTACCATTTCAAGGGCCACCTGTGCCATAGCTGGAATATGTGAACAAGCATCATATGTATCACCCTCTCCTAAGTGAGGAATAAGTTCTGCAATATCAGAGGCCTGGTCGCCTATTCTTTCCATATCTGTAACCATTTTAAGGGCAGTAGATACAACTCTTAAATCACCGGCAACTGGCTGTTGTCTCAAAATAAGTGAAAGACACTGAGCCTCGATATTTTTTTCCATATCGTCAACAATTCTGTCCTTAGCTACAATATCCTTAGCCAATTTTTCATCGTGATTTTTAAAAGCCTCAACTGCGTCCATAATTGACTTTTCCACAGTAGCACCCATTTTTATAAGCTCTACATTAAGTTGTGTTAAAGCCTCCTCAAAAGTTGGTCTAGCACTACTCATATTATACATCTCCTTCTCTAAAATATCAACCAAATCTACCAGTAATATAATCTTCTGTTCTCTTATCCATAGGACGAGAGAACAATTCTTCTGTCTTATTCATTTCCACCATTTCACCTACAAGGAAAAATGCTGTATTATCTGAAATTCTTGTAGCCTGTTGCATATTGTGAGTAACTATTGCAACAGTGTAATTCTTTTTAAGTTCTGCCATAAGTTCCTCGACCTTTAAAGTAGAAATAGGGTCAAGAGCAGATGTAGGTTCGTCCATAAGTAATACTTCTGGTTTTACTGCTAAGGCTCTTGCAATACAAAGTCTTTGCTGCTGACCACCTGAAAGTCCAAGGGCAGATTTTTTAAGTCTATCCTTAATTTCGTCCCAAATAGCTGCACCCTTTAATGATGTTTCAACTATTTCATCAAGTTTTGCCTTGTTCTTAATACCGTGTATTCTAGGACCATAGGCAATATTGTCATAAATACTCATTGGGAATGGATTTGGTTGCTGGAATACCATACCTACCTTTTTTCTTAAAAGTGTAGTATCTACTGTTGGAGAGTAAATATCTTCTCCGTCAAGAACAACTTTACCCTCAATTCTTACGCCCTCAACAAGGTCATTCATTCTGTTAAGAGTCTTTAAAAAAGTAGATTTACCACAACCTGAAGGTCCAATAAAGGCTGTAATTTCATTTTCTGGTATTTCCATATTTACAGATTTTAATGCGTGGTTCTGACCATAATATAAGTTTAAATTGCTAACGCTTATTTTTGAATTCATACTATAACTCCTAACTTAATTTCTTTGTTGCTACCTTTGTCAATGCGTTTATTGCCAATACTACTACTATAAGTACAAGAGCAATAGCAAAGGCGTTGCCATAATCAGCCTTAGACATACTCAAGTACATCTGTATTGTAAGTGTACCACCTGATGTTAAAACATGTGAGAACAAGTTCTTTGGTAAAAGGTAGGCACTACCTGCTGTAAAGAGAAGTGCAGCAGACTCGCCAACGATACGACCTACACTTAATATAACTGCTGTTACAATACCTGGCATAGCACTAGGTAAAATAATTGTTCTAATCATATACCACTTTGTAGCACCAATACCTAAAGCACCAGTTCTATAGCCAAGGGGAACTGTTTTAAGTGCCTCTTGTGTTGTTCTTATAATAATAGGAAGTACCATTAATGTAAGAGTAAGTGAACCACAAAGTATTGAATATCCTAAGTGAAGTGATATACCAAAGAATACCATACCAAACAAACCATAAATAATAGATGGAATACCTGCAAGAGTTTCTGTTGTAAACTCAATAAGGCTTACAATCTTGCCCGGCTTTGCGTATTCTGTCAAGTATACTGCTGCCCCAATACCAATAGGTGTAGCAATAATAAGTGTAATTACTATAATGTATAATGTGTTTACTATGTTACCTAAAATACCAAATGTACCCTCAAGAGTAGATGGTATAGTAGATAAAAACTGCCAGCTTATTGAAGAAACACCTCTGAAAGCTACATAGCAAATGATACCTACTAAAAGACCTACGGCTATAAAAGCAGAAAGGTATATAAGACCCATAAAAAAGTTATCCTTAATTCTTGTCTGTTTTACGCATATACTATTTTCCACTTTCTTCACCTGCCTTTATAATTTTACTAATTGTAATATTGATTATCATAATGAATACAAACAACACAAGACCGATTGTAAATAATGCCTGTCTATGAAGACCTGAAGAGTAAGACATTTCAGATACAATACCTGTTGTAAGGAAACGAACTGAGTTAAATGGTAATGGCATATTTACAGCATTACCAGAAACAAGTACAATGGCCATTGCCTCACCTATTGCTCTACCTACGCCAAGTACAATAGCTGTAATAATGCCAGACTTAGCTGCTGGAATGGTTACCTTGAAAATTGTCTGAACCTCTGTTGCACCAAGAGCAAGAGATGCCTGACGCATTTTTACTGGAACAGCCTGTAATGATGTATAAGATACATTTATAACTGTTGGTAAAATCATAATTGCCAACACAATAACCGCTGAAATAAGGTTTGCACCACCAGTAAACTGATGATTAGGATTATCCTTAAATATTGCTAATTCCAACTTATACATAAGAGGATTTATAATTAAAAGACCCAACAAACCATATACAATAGATGGGATACCTGCCAAAAGTTCAACTGCTGGCTTTACAACTGCTGCCACCTTTTTATGAGCAACTTCTGAAATAAATACAGCTGTAAGAAGACCAACTGGAACACCAAGGACTATAGCAAAAGCTGTACCAATAATAGATGTAAGTACAATGTATGCTATACCAAATGAAGGTTCTGCCGCTGTTGGTTGCCATACTGTATTAAAAAGCATATCTACTATACCGACTTTCATTAAAGCCGGTGCACCAGATATTATCATATATATTGTAATTGCAGCAACAGCTATTACTGCAAATATGGCACAAACGAAGAATATAATTTCCATTATTGTTTCAATAAGAGCTTTTGAACCCTTACTTCCGTTTATTGAAAAGCCACTATTTCCTGTCTTTATGCCGGTTACATTTGTTTTTTTATTTACAGGCATAACTGCTTCCGTATCTTGCATTGTTTTGCACTCCTTACTTTATTTTGCTGATATTAAACCAACCTTGCTAACAATCTGCTGACCTTCGTCACTGTTAATGTAGTTGAAAAGTTCCTGTACTGCCTGAGACTGTTCGCTAACTTCGCCCTTAGTTGCCATTACAAATGGTCTTTGTAATGTGTAGCTACCAGCCTTAATGTTTTCTTCTGTTGGTTCTACGCCGTCAATCTTTAATGTATGTACTGTATCATCAATTACATCAAGTGAAACATAACCAATAGCACCAGGAGTTGCAGCAACCTTTGCCATTACAGCACCTGTTGAATCAATTTCCTGTGCATACTTGCACTTGTCTTCAAGTTTAAGTAATTCTTCAAATGCACCTCTTGTACCAGAAGATGCTTCTCTACCGATTACTACAATCTGTTGGTCGCTACCGCCAAGGTCTTTCCAGTTTGTAATCTGACCACTATAAACCTGAGCAAGCTGGTCCTTTGTAATGTCTCCTACTGGGTTAGCCTTGTCTACAACAACTGCAATACCATCAATAGCTACAACATTTTCTACAAGACCCTTTGCCTTTTCTTCGTCTTTTAATGCTCTTGATGAGTTACCAATATCAACTGTACCATTTGCTACAGCCTCAATACCTGCACCTGAACCAGTAAACTGAACAGTAGCCTGAATACCTGGGTACTTAGCCATAAAAGCCTCGTCTAAAGCATTAGCAAACTTTTCCATTGAAGTAGAGCCGTTCATTGTAACAGTACCAGTAATGTTACTGCTGTCAGCTGCTGCTGTAGAACCTTCGCCCTGTGATGAGCTATCTGCTGTACCACCACAACCTGCAAGAGTTGTTGCTAATAAAACTGCTGTTAATAATCCTGAAATAAATTTTTTCATTTTGATTTCTCCTTTTTAATAATCTCTGTGAGTTAATTCTTAGTTATTATATTTTAAAGAAGATTTATCAACTATCATATTTATGTTTAGGTTTTGTAAAATTTAGATAAAGTGGCATATTCATTGGTCAAATCAATGCTTTTTTACATATTTAACATAGAAATGTAAAATAAAAAACACTCCCCATTAATGCAAAAAAACTGTATTTTTTACATTGGGAAGTGCTTTCCACTATAAATTAATTAATATATCTATTTCTGTACCCTCTCCTAATTTACTTCTAAGGGTAACAGTACCTTTATAATAATTTACAATATGTTTTACAATGGCAAGGCCAAGACCTGTTCCACCAATTTTCTTACTTCGACCCTTGTCAACTCTGTAAAATCTTTCAAAAACTCTTTGTTGACTGACATCAGGAATACCAATACCTGTATCCTTTACATTAAAGTGTAGCTTTTTGCCGGCACAATTTACATTTATATTTACAGAACCCTCTGGCTTATTGTATTTAACAGCATTTATAATTACATTGTTAAATAACTCATATATCCTTTTGTACTCTGCATTAATAATAATAGACGGGCAATTACATACAACTTTTAACTTTTGTTCATCAATCATAGGTTTAGCTGACAACAATATTTCGTCTAACATAAGGGAAATATCAAACTCATTTTTACTCTGAACAGTAGTTCCTGCCTCAAGACGAGAAATCATAAGAATATCATTTATAAGAGTGGTCATATTTTGAGCCTCTTTCTTTATTCTCAATAAAAACTCTTTTTTCTGTTCAGGAGGATATTCCATACCACTTGTAAGAAGTTCTGAATATCCCTGTATTGATGTAATAGGTGTTTTAAGTTCGTGAGAGGCATTGGAAAAGAACTCTTGTCTTAATTTTTGAGTTTCTCTGTCAGTAGTTACATCAATAAGAACCATAATAACACCTATATCAGAATTTTCTGTTGCCCTTGTAATATTGGCTGATATAATTCTGCCGTCTGGTGCATCAAAGTCAAAGGTAACAGTTTTGCCCTTGTTATAGGCATCTGCAACACCATTTATAACATCTACATTTCTAGTATAGTTTACAATATGCTTTCCTATAGGAACATTTCCACAGCCAAGCACAACATTAGCCACCTTATTCATAGAGCTTACATAACCATTTTTATCACAAAGCACAAGACCCTCACTCATATTATTGAGAACATACTGTGCCTTGTTTCTTTCTGTAACTATTTCTTCCATAGTAAGTTTAATTTTTTGTGCAAGGTTATGGGCAGCTGATGCAATCTGTGTAATTTCATCATATTCATAAACTTTAAGTGGAGAGGAATAATCCCCATCTTGAATTTTTCTTATTTCGTCAGTAACCTGCTGTAAAGGCTTAGAAACTGTATTTGTAAAATGTCTTGAAAATAAAACTGAAACAATAAAAGCAAAAATGCTGCTTAACACTACTGCTGGCAACATCCATAAAGCAAGATAAACCTTACCATTATATGGAACTGAAACCCTCAGTATATGCTCATTGTCGCTACAAAGCTGAGCCACATAAAGCATACGGTCATTTGTTGTATCAGACATTCTGACATCTATTCCTCTGCCATTTTTAAGTGCTTCCACAACCTCCGGTCTTTGTAAATGGTTATCCTCGTAATTTATTCCTTTATATGTATCACCTAAGACTACACCGTTTTTGTCAATAACAGTAATACGACTAGAGGAGTCGACAATCAATGGATTTATTTTATTTATCTGTTCATTAATATCTTCACTGTAATCCAGACTATAGTCAATAAGTTTTACAGCATCTATCATACTTGCTTTAGTTTGATTAAGGTTGTAATCCCCCACAAGCCATAAACAAACTAGCGTACTAACCACTAGGGTTATAAGTGTTATAAAAACAAATCTTTTTAATACCGCATTTTTCATAGACCTACTCCTTAACCGCTCTGTATCCCATACCTCTTATAGTCTTAATATAATCTCCGGCAGTTCCAAGTTTTTGTCTTAATGTTTTAATGTGAATATCAATAGTTCTTGTTTCCCCTGTGTATTCATATCCCCAGATTTTATTTAAAAGTTCATCTCTTGATACAACCTTATTGCCATTTTCAATAAGGAAAACAAGAAGTTCATATTCCTTAAATGTAAGTTTTACTTCTTCGCCATTTACAAATACTTCCCTTGTATCTGTGTTTATGCTTATAGTTCCTAAAGAAATTTTATTACTTACAGGTTGTTCATATCTTCTAAGCTGTGCTCTAACTCTTGCCATAAGCTCCATTACTGAAAATGGCTTTGTAACATAATCATCAGCACCACTATCAAGACCTATTATTTTTTCAACTTCACTATCTTTTGCAGTAAGCATAATAATAGCCATATGGCCATTAGTTTCTGTACTTCTATACTCCTTAACAGCCTCTACACCGTCTATACCAGGGAGCATAATATCGAAGATACCCAAATCAGCCTTTGTATGCTTTAATTCTTCAAGAGCATCTTCTGCACATTCAAAATCAAAAACTTCGTGTCCATAGCCTTGCAAAGCTACTTTCACTAATTCTCTGATACTTTCATCGTCTTCTATTACAATAATCTTTGCCATTTATTTCACCTCATATTTATACCACTATCGTCTTCATTTTACATCATTTACAATAAGCTAAAAAGATATAACAAGTATTTTTTATGTAAAGTTTATGTAAAATCCACTTAAAACTTAATAATACAGCCTATTACAGCAGAAAACGCAACATACATAATAGGGTGTTTTTTATACTTGACCATTAAAATATAGAGTATAACAGCAAATATAATTGACTTTATTTCAAATAAATCAGTTATATTTCCTGTCTGTTTAAATAAGTCTACATTTATTAAAGCCTCTTTCATTACTAAAACTGCAGCACCTGCTATAAGCCCCATTGATGCTGGTCTAATACCATATATAACCTTTTGTACTGTGGGATTGTCTTTTACTTTATTAAGTATTTTTGCCACAATAAGTATTACAATTATAGACGGTATTACAAGACCCAAAGTAGCACAAACACCACCAAATACACCACCAGTTGTAAAGCCTACATAAGTTGACATATTTACACCCATTGGTCCGGGAGTTGACTCGGAAACAGCAACCATATCCATAAGCTGTGAAGTATTAAACCAATCTGGGTGTGTACCAGCCAAATTATACAGGAAAGGTAATGTTGCCATACCTCCACCAATAGCAAAAAGTCCTATTTTGAAAAACTCATAAAATAACCTAACTATAAGCATTACTTTTTACCTCCTAATGTCTTAAATAAAAAGCCTAAAAAGCCTGAACCTAACACAAAAAATATAGGAGATATATTTAAAAAACTAGAAAGCACAAGAACTATAACAAACATTACAAGACCAAATTTATCTGTAATAGCTGTTTTCCAAAGGTTTACAGTTGCATTTATAATAAGCACGCACACACAAATCCTTATGCCGGAAAAAGCATTTTGCACAATTTCTATATGGGCAAAATTTTCAAGTAAAGTTCCTATAATAGTTATAATTACAATAGATGGTGTTATAAAGCCAAGAGTAGCTATAATTCCACCAAAATTTCCAGCCAATTTATTGCCTACAAATGTAGAAGTATTTACAGCTATAACTCCAGGTGTACATTGACCTAAAGCATAATAATCTATAATTTCCTCTTTTGTTACCCAACCTCTTTTTAAAACTAATTCTCTTTCAAGTATGGGGAGCATAGCATATCCTCCGCCAAAGCACACAGCTCCCATTTTTACAAATATCCAATATAAATTAAGCAATTCTTTCCACATAAATTTCTCCCCAATTGTCAATCCATCACATTTCATTACAACAAAAAACTGCTGTATTTACATAACACAGCAGTTTTTAAACTTATATTATTTTGTTAAAGCGAAGATGTCATTAAACCATACCATACCAGGTATTTTATCTTCTCTAATAGACTGCTGAAGTGAATCACTAAGAGCAGTTGTTGCATTTCTTACTGCGTCCTGTGTACTAGCATCTGGAGTAATAACTGTCTTGCCATCTGGTAAGAAGTCTTCAATAGCACCATTGAAGCCAAAGCAATTATCAAACTGCTGAATGTTCATAAGTTCCATACGGTAGTTAGAATTACCATTCTGACCCTTCTTGCCCTTGAAACCGTTGTCAAATGCTATTGTATTTTCCATATCAATAGTAGCCTTTGAGTTATTTTCATCAAACCCCTTCTGACCATTATTGAAAGCTATACAATCCTTAACAGTTCTTGTGCTGTCTGATGTTGTAAACTTACTACCAAACTTGAAACCGTTTGGATTACCGTCCCAGTTTTCATAGCTAATATCTGAACCCTTAATAGACTTACCAAACTTAGTAAGTGTAACATTTGGCCAGTTGTTTACATCAAGCTGTCTGTTATTGTACTTAGTTTCAAAATCTGGGTCAGCCTTAATCATAGCCTGAACATAAAGTAAATCCTTATCAAGTGGTAAGTTGTTTTCATAATCCCACTTACCGTTGTAAATATCGTAGTCACCATTGTGGTAGCAAAGACATTCAATATAATCAAGGTGATATGGAGAATCTCCTGAGTGGTTATAACTATCCCAACCGTCATCGCCATTTTCCCAAGCTCTACAAGCGAAGAACTTGTTATTATTGCCGACATTAAGCTTTACAGAGAAACCGTCAGCGTCACTACCTAATTTCTGAACCAAGTCACAGTTTCTATAAGAGTCTACACCAATAAATGTATTGTCGTGACCACCGGCAGTTACAGAAATACCTGAGTTATTATTATACTTAAATACACAGTTCTGAACAATACAGTTACCTGAAGATGAGTTCTTAATTCTCATACCACAGTCTGGTGCATTTTTAACAATAAGGTTTTTAAAGTTATAGTAAGAACCCTTGCTTACATAAATACCTGTACCATTTTCACCTGTACTGTTCTTTGAATCTCTGAACTTAGCAAAATCAATAGCTGGATAAGAGCCGTCAGCCTTTTCAACACCAATTAATGAAATATTGGCATTTGATGTAGAAAGTTTAATCTGTTCTGTAGCATCAATATCGTCTGTAATGTAAATTGCCTTTTGACCACTCTTTTTAGCACAATCAGAAAGAGCAGACTTTAATTGGCTGAAATTACTTACATTTACAGTATAGTCAAAGTTTTCAGGTACTGTATTAAATCCATCTGGAATTGTTGTTTCTTCAGTAGTTCCATCTGTTGTTACCTGAGTAGTAGTTTCTGTAGTAGTAACTGTAGTAGTTTCTGTTGTTGTAGCAGTAGTAGTTTCTGTTGTAGTTTCTGTACTGCCACCAATAGGAGCAAATTTAACACTATCATTTAATACTCTCTGCAAAATAAGGCTTGCATCATCTGCATTAACTACCTTATCCCCATTTACATCACAGTAAACACTGTATTCTTCATCAGCCATTGGCACTTTGAATGTAGAATCAAGAGTTTTCTGTAAAACATAAGCACTGTCTTTAGCAGTAAGTATTCCGTCTGAATCTGCATCACCCTGTACACTGTTGCTTGCAAAAGCTGTAGTGCAACCTAAAATAGTTAATGCCGAAACAGCAAATATTCCTAACAATTTTTTCATATTTTTCTCTCCTTTAGAGTAATATTTGCCCCATTGGTATTTTTTAACAATTTGTAAATATCTTAAATATTATAATTCCTTTTTATTACTCTGTCAACAGATTTTCCATTTCATCTAAAAGACTTGAAAATACTTCCATAGCCTTTTCTACAGGTTCGGCAGTTGTCATATCTACGCCAGCACCCTTTAAAAGGTCAATAGAGTATTTAGAAGAACCACCCTTTAAGAAATTAATATAATCGTCCTTGCCATTTTCCTTTAATATTCTCTGTGAAAGAGCAATAGCTGCTGAATATCCTGTAGCATACTGATAAACATAGAAAGCAGTATAGAAATGAGGTATTCTAGCCCATTCCCAAGATATTTTTTCATCAATATTTATTTCATCGCCATAATACTTCTTATTAAGGTTGTAGTAAATTTCATTTAATTCTTCCTTTGTAAGAGCTTCTCCGGCCTCATCACGCCTATGAACCTCAAGCTCAAATTCAGCAAACATAGTTTGACGGAAAAGAGTACCTCTAAACTGTTCAAGATAGTAGTTAATAAGGTATTTTCTCTGGTTCTTGTCTTCAGTAGTCTTTAATAAATGTTCCATTAAAAGGGCTTCATTTACTGTTGATGCAACTTCTGCAACAAATATAGTATAATCTCCGTAAACTACAGGCTGAGTTGCCCAAGTATAGTGAGAGTGCATAGAGTGACCCATTTCGTGAATAAGTGTAAACATAGAGTCTACTGTACCATTATAGTTCATAGAAACAAATGGGTGGCAACCATAAGCACCCCAAGAATATGCACCACTTCTCTTGCCCTTGTTTTCGTACTTATCTACCCATCTGTCAGTGTCAAGTGCCTTATTAAATACCTTGCAATAATCCTCACCTAAAGGTTTAACAGCTTCCTTAACAGTTTCAACAGCCTCGTCATAAGTCTTTTTAGTATCAATATCCTTTACAATAGGAGTGTAAAGGTCATACATATTCAAATCATCAAGACCTAATGCCTTTTTACGAATAGAAATATATCTGTGCATTAAGTTAAGGTTTTTGTTTACAGTATCAATAAGCTGTGTATAAACACTTGTAGGAATGTTATTAGGCTCTAAATGTGCCTCAAGTGATGAACCGTACTTTCTTACCTTTGCACCAAAGCTATCTACCTTTACAGAACCGCTATAAGATGCTGTAATTGTATTAAGCTGTTTTTTGTATGTGTCATAAAGAGCATTAAAAGCTGATTTTCTTAAAACCCTGTCGCTACTTTCAAGATAAGAAATAAATGTGCCATGAGTTAATTTGTGGCTTTCACCATTACTGTCTACAACATCAGGGAAAGTCATATCTGCATTATTGAGCATATAGAAAACATTAGAAGGCACACCTGCTACTTCCTGCATCTGTGCAAGTATTTCTTCCTTGTCCTGTGTCAAAATATGTTCCTTACTACGAAGAATATCCTTTAAGTAGTGAGCATATAATTTAAGAGGCTCTGTTTCAACAGCCTTTAAGATTTCATCTTCCGGCAAAAGTGCAATAGATGAATCAATAAAAGCTGAGGCAGCCTGAACAAGTGAAGAAAGTCTTGCAGCCTTGCTGTCCATTGCCTGATAGAAACTATTGTCACTATCTTCATTTGCTCTAAGTCCTGCGTATACATATACTCTTTCAGTATTTAAGTATACTTCATCTCTGAAGTTAAGGCATTCATAGAGATTAGCCATTGTAAGAGGCTTAAATTTGTCAAAGCCACTAAGGCTGTTTTCTATATCGTCATAAAGTTTTTGCCATGCTTCGTCACTTGAGAATAAATCTTCAACACTCCATTTATCCTCAGGTAAAATCTGATTTCTATTTTTTAATTCTGACATTTAAAATTTTCTCCTTTTTTCTTGATAAATGAATTATAACATAGTATAATTATAATATAAATATGTAAAAAATAAACAAAAAAATTCAAATAATAGTTACAAATCTAAGCAGTTTGTAAATAACGACATTATTTCTCAATTTTCGGTTTATTCAGACAGGAGGTTTTTTGTATGGGTCTTAAAGTATTATTTGTTGCTTCTGAAGTTGCACCATATGCCAAGAGTGGCGGACTAGGTGATGTTGCCGGTTCTTTACCAAAAGCATTACGAAATGCTGGTATTGATGCAAGAGTTGTTTTTCCTAAGTACAGAACCATTAAGGACGAGTGCCTTACTAGCTGTGAATATATAAAATCTTTTGATGTAACCCTTGATTGGCGTACTCAAAAGGCAGATATTTTTACAATGCACACCGATGTGCCTACTTACCTTATAGGTAATGACTACTACTTTGGTCGTTCTGGTTACTATGGCTATGGCGATGATGATGAAAGATTTGCTTTCTTCTGTAAAGCTGCTATTGAATTTTTAAGCTATATAGACGATGATTTTATGCCTGACATCATTCATTGTAACGACTGGCAGACTGGTCCAATGTGTGTTTACTTAAAAGACAAGTACTCACTTATTAAGGACTACAAAAATATTCGTACATTATATACTGTTCATAATCTCCAGTATCAGGGTATGTTCCCTAAACACGCTCTTAGTATGATGGAATTAGACGAAAATTATTACTTTACTAATGATAAATTGGAATTTTATAATATGACAAGTTTTATGAAAGCCGGTCTTTTATATGCTGATGCTATTAGTACAGTAAGTAAAACATATGCTTATGAGGTTCAGACAGAACAGTATGGCTATGGACTTGACGGTGTTTTAAGAGCCAGAAAAGATGACCTTTACGGTATCGTAAATGGTATTGACTATGACGCAAACAACCCTGAAACTAGCAAAAAGATTTATGCTAATTTCTCTGCTGAAGATTTAACTGGAAAAGCTAAAAATAAGGCTCAACTTCAGAAAGATTTAGGACTTCCTGTTCGCCCTGATGTTCCAGTATTTAGTATTATTTCAAGACTTGTAGAACAGAAAGGTATTAACCTTGTTTTACAGGCAGCAGGAGAACTTCTTTCAAAAGATGTTCAGCTTGTTATTCTCGGTACTGGCGACTATACTTACGAAAATATGTTTAAGGATTTAGCTTATAGATACCCTGACAAGGTAAGTGCTAATATTCTCTTTGATGATGCACTTTCTCAGAAGATTTATGCAGCCAGTGATTTCTTCCTTATGCCTAGTCTTTTTGAACCTTGTGGTTTAGGTCAGCTTTTTGCTATGAGCTACGGTACTATTCCTGTTACTAGAACTACTGGTGGTTTAGTAGATACAGTAAAGGTTTATAACCCTGAAACTAGCGAAGGTAACGGTTTCCAGTTCCATGACTATGATGCAAATGGCTTAATGTGGGCTATTAACGAGGGTCTTAAAATTTATGCTGATAAGGCTCAATGGAACAAGGTAGTTCATAATGCTATTGAAACAAGATTTTCTTGGGACAGGAGCGCTAAGGAATACATTGATGTTTACAACAAGATTTTAGAGGAACACCCTCAGGAAAAAGAAGAAGAAGAAAATTAATTATTTTTTAGGAGATTGCTTTTTGAAAATTAATATAACATTGGATATTGTTTGCTAATCGGGAGGTTAGCAAACAATGTCAGCTTTCCTCCCAAAAGGAAAAATAGATATTATTTGACTTTTATGGAGGAATAAAAATGAATAGAGAAAATAAACGCAAAAAATATGAAAAGGGATATTATAAAAATCATCCTTGTACTGATACTTTTACTTGTAAGGTTTGTGGTCACCCTGTAATTCCAAATAGTGCAGGCAGTAACCATAGAAACCATTGTCCTAATTGTCTTTCCAGTCTTCATGTTGATGAAGAACCTGGAGATAGAGAGTCTGACTGTGGTGGAATTATGGAACCTGTAGCTGTTTGGGTAAGAAAAAATGGCGAATGGGCAATTATTCATCGTTGCAAAAGATGTGGCAAGCTTTCATCAAATAGAGTAGCTGCCGACGATAACCCAATGAAACTTATGAGTATAGCAATGAAACCCCTTTGCGAACCGCCTTTTCCATTGGAACGTATTGAGGAATTGACAGCCTTAATGGGTGGAGATGGTAGTTTGAAGTAAATATTTTTTGACCATTCAAGCCATCGGATTTATCTTTCCGACTCATTATTTATTATTAAAAGAAAAGGAGTGCATATCTTGTGTTTGCACTCCTTGTTTTTATTTTATGTTATTTTTTAATACTTCTTTATAATTTTCCGGAAACCCTATCAACTTTAAATCAATATATTCAATATTTTTCTCAAAAACATCATATAAGTCACCTATCATTAGCTGTTTTGTTTCTAAGTTCGGTAATCTTCTTAAAAGTAAAAAAGCTGGGTAAATCACCCAGCTTGATTCCCAATGTTAAAAATTACTTAATAACTTCAGGCAACTCTGTTGTTATTATTATACTCCAAAATATATTTTTTGCAATTATAAATTTTTTACATTTTTACTCTATACCATACAATATACCATTACAAATTGCCGCAGCCAAATTACTGCCACCTTTTCTTCCTCTTGCTACTATAACTGGCACATTACACTTGCTTATAATTTCCTTTGCCTCGACCACATTTACAAAACCTACAGGCACAGCAATTATAAGTACAGGTTTTATTCTGTTTTCTTCTATTAATTCCTTTAGCTTTATAAGGGCAGTTGGTGCATTACCAACAGCTATAATATATTCGCCCTCCAATTCTGACGCCTTTTCCATAGAGGCAACAGCCCTTGTAGTGCCATTTTCCTTTGCTCTTTTGGCAATATCCTCATCAGCCATAAAACACAAAACTTCTCCACCATATTTACCTAAAACTCTCTTATTAATGCCGGCCTTAGCCATATTGGTATCAGTAATTATAGACGCTCCTCTTTTTATAGCCTTTCTAGCCTGTTCTACACAATTTGGTGAAAAATACAAACTTGTTTCATAGTCAAAATCGGCTGTAGTATGTATAGCCCTTTTTACAATAGGCTTATACTCTTCTGGCACTTCTGTAATCATTTCACTTTCTATAATTTCCATACTTCGTGCCTCAATATCCTTTGGAAGTACAAATTGTGGAGTATAGTCAGTTTCCTTATTCTCTAATATTTCATATATTTTGTCCATATCCATATTTTCACGAATAAGATTTGCCAATTTATCGTATTGACTGTTTTTATATTCCTCTATATCTATAGTTTTTACATCAAAAGAAATACCCTTTTTATCAAATATCTTCTTTATATAACTTTCTCTAAAGCCGGTTTCGTCAAAGACACCATGAACATAAGTGCCAACACAGTTATTTAAAACACAACCTTCTTTTCTACCCTCAATTTCAGAAAAAGCCTGTCCGCCCTTTACTACACTTTGACCTTGATGTATTTCATAGCCTGTTATTTTTTCCCCATTATGGGCTACACCTGTAACCTGTCTTGTAGTCTTTTCCATATAAAAATCAGTTTCTACAGGCAATAGACCAAGACCTTCTATAGTGTCAATACCATTTTCAACACCCTCACTATCAGTTATCTTTTGACCCATAAGCTGATAGCCACCACAAATGCCAAAAATATCTGTACCATTTTCAGCCAATTTCTGTATAGCTGATTTTAAGCCGGTTTCATTAAGCCACTTCATATCGGCAATAGTATTTTTAGTGCCACCAAGTACAATTAAGTCTGGTTTTCCCAATTCCTTTACATTTGAAACATATCTCATACCATACTGTTCCAAAGGAGAAAAATCAGTAAAGTTTGATAACTTAGGCAATCTTATAACAGCAATATCTATTGCCCCTACAGTTTTATTTTCAAGTCTTGAAGCCAAACTGTCCTCGTCATCAATATCTATATTTCCGTAAGGCACAACGCCAACAACAGGAGTATGGCATTTCTTTTCAAGCATAGTAATGCCATTTTCAAGTATAGCTTTATCTCCTCTGAATTTGTTTATAACTATACCTTTTATTCTCTTTTTCTCATTGTAAGGCAATAGTTCAACTGTACCATAAAGCTGTGCAAAAACGCCACCTCTATCAATATCTCCTACAAGTATAACTGGGGCATCAACCATTTCAGCCATACCCATATTTACAATATCGTCAGATTTCAAATTAATTTCAGCCGGAGAACCTGCACCCTCTATTACAATAATGTCATACTTTTCCGCTAATTTATTGTATGCCTCTTTTATTGTGGGAATAAGCTGTTTTTTGTATTTAAAATACTCTTTAGCTTTCATATTTCCTATAGGCTTACCCATAACTATAACCTGAGAACCTGTATCAGAATTAGGCTTTAAAAGTATAGGATTCATTAACACATCAGGCTCAACATCAGCAGCCTCAGCCTGTACAACCTGTGCTCTGCCCATTTCCAAACCCTCTTTTGTAATAAAAGAATTCAATGCCATATTTTGAGATTTAAAAGGTGCTACCTTATATCCGTCTTGTGCAAAAACTCTCAAAAGCCCAGCAGTTATAATGCTCTTACCGGCATTTGACATTGTTCCTTGTACCATTATTACTTTAGCCACATTACCACACTCCTTATTACAAAACCTACTACAAGACAAATGATTGTCATTGTATACATTATGTCATTTGCTCTCTTTATGTCTTCGTTTTCTATTTCTCTTTTTTTATCCCCTATGTAAGGCTTTTTATGAACAACACCAAAATATGTTGCATCGCCAGCAAGCTGTACACCTAAAGCTCCTGCCATAGCTGACTCTGTTTGAGCTGAATTAGGACTTGCGTGTTTTTTTCTATCTCTTTTAAAAATCCTAAAAGCATTTTTATAGTCATATCTTAATATAAAAGCTGATATAATAACCAATATTCCAGATATTCTAGCCGGTATATAATTTAATACATCATCTAATTTAGCAGCAAATTTACCTATATAAAAATACTTTTCCTCTACATAGCCTATCATAGAATCCATTGTATTTACAGCCTTATAAACCACTCCACCAACAGGTCCAAAAATAAGCATATAAATCAAAGGTGCAACAACACCATCTGATGAATTTTCTGCCACAGTTTCTACTGCTGCCTTTATAATACCCTCTTTCGTTAAAGACTGTGTATCTCTGCCGACTATCATTGAAACAGCCTTTCTAGCACCCTCTGTATCATTGTTTTCAAAAGCCTTATAAACTTTCATACTTTCTGTTTTAAGTGACTTTCCGGCAAGCATATAGTAACAGATAACAGATGAAACTATTAAATAGGCATACTTATTGAAAGAGGCTAATTTAAGCACCAATAATGTAATACCTCCAGAAACAAAAACAACAATAAAAACAAGTATTGCTCCCAGTATCATAAGCATAGTATTGCTTTTTGCAATTTTTCTACACAGTTTTTCAAGTATACTAATAAAACTGCCAATCCATCTAATAGGATGTGGCAGTTTATAAGGGTCGCCAATTATTGTATCCAGTATAAATCCCAAAAGAATATCCATAATTACACCAAAGTTTTTAAATCCTTTACTTCATTATTTTCCCAGTTAATAACAAAACCTAAGCCATTTTTAGGCACAGTTGTGTAAAAGTTCTCTCCAGTAAGAGCTGTAAGTAATGCCATCATAGTTCCACCATGAATTACAAAAGCTGAATTTACACTATTTTTAGATACATCTACAGACTCTTTAAAACCCTTTACACATCTGTCTGTAAAAGCCTTAAAACTCTCTCCATTAGGAATATCACTTGTGCCATTAGACTTTATCCAGCGTATGTAGTCTGGGTTATTTTCAAGTTGCAAATGAGTCTTGTTTTCAAAATCCCCAAAATTGATTTCTCTTAAATTATCCACAACTATAGGCTTATGTTGAGGATAAATCAAGTTAGAAGTCTGCAAACACCTTTTTAGTGGACTTGAAACAACTATTCCTACTTCCGGATAAATGCCTTTTTCCACATACTCCTTTATTGTTTCCACACCATCATCACAAAGGGGGTCATTTGTTACTCCGTTAAAACAGCCTTTTACATTGCCTATTGTTCTGCCATGTCTTATTAAAGTAATTTTCATTTAATAATCACTCCGATTCCACAAATCACACGAGTAACTCTCTCTGCTCTTTCTGCCAATATACAGCAACTTCTGCCTACAGCCTCTCTGTATAAAATCTGCTTTTTATCCATAGGCACAACGCCACAGCCTACTTCATCGCAGGCAACAGCCTTTGCATTAATATTTTGAGAAAATTCCAAAGGGTCTTTTCCATTTTCCATTATTTTTCTGACAAACTCGTGATAATTAACAATAACATCTGCATTTTCAATGCTTTCAATGCTATCTTCTTTTCCATCAGCTATTATACCATTATATGCTTTTATTGCCAAGTCATTATGACCTTGAGAATTTCCACCTATAAACAATTTCAACAAATAAAATCACCTATACCCATAATTAAAAAGCATATAAACTCAACAACACAGATAAAAAAGCCCATTAAATCCCCACTAATACCACCAAAATGTTTTCTATTCATATTTTGGAAAAGCATTACAAATATAAATACAACACCAAGGGTAATAATAGAACGAACAGGAGCTAAAATCTCCATTACAGAAATACTAGCAATAAGCCATACAACACAAATAACAGCTGTAACAAACTTGTTTGCACTAGAAACAAAAGTGTATAACATACCACTATTTTTAGCAAGGTCCTCACTCATAGCCACAATACCTACTAAGGCTCTTGTAAACACAAAAACAATAGCCATATAAACAGCCTCAGCTAAGTTATCAACAGTACCTAAAATATAGGCGGTAATAAGAACATAAAAAATAGCATATATAATTGCAAATGCTCCTGTATGAGGGTCATCTAATATTCTAATTTTATCATCTCTTGATTTATGAGAGCTAAGGGCATCTATAGTATCCATAAAGCCGTCCATATGTATACCACCATTTACAAGCAACATAGCAACAGCAAAGGATATAATACCAAAAGCAGTTTCTGGTACATTAAATCGTTGTGCTAACAAATTTAAGCCTATAAATAAAGCACCCATTACGACACCTACTAAAGGCAAAAAGCAAAAGATATATTTCATATCCTTCTTTTCCCAATCTATATAGGGCATAGGTATTTTACTAAATACTGCAAAACAAATTATAAGACTTCTTAAAGCACCCAATTTTATTCCTCCCTCTTTAAAAGTATATCTATTCCACAAACCACTTCATAAACTCTGTCAGCTTTTTCTGCAACAGCGTTATTTATGCTTGCCAAAATTCTAATATACTTATTAGTCAGGCTATCATATTTTTCTCCATCTGAGAAAACATCACCTGTTATTATTATCATATTTTCTACTTTATTATACAACTGTACTATTCCATTTACAATAAACATATTTATATCTTTTTGTGGATTTTTTGTAAACATATTATTTGCTACTAAATTAGGCAAATCTTCTAGTAACACACAAGAGCCATAGGGTATGTCAATATTTCCAATATCCATATATTCCTCAATAGTTTCAAAACCTTTGCCTTTTCTAAGTTTCAAATGTCTTTCAACACGCCTTTTTCCCTCATCACCATAGGGAATCATTGTAGCAAGATAGTACAGTTTGGAATTACTTTTTTGTGCCAGTTCTTCTCCAAAGCTACTTTTGCCAGAGCCACTTCCTCCTATAATAAGTGTAAGCATTATACCAACCTTTCATAGGGCTTCATTTCTATTTCTTCAAATGTTACATTGTTATAAAGTGCCATAGCCATATCAAGCAAAGGAAAAAGCATTACAGCACCACTACCCTCGCCTAAAGCCATATTTCCATATATTACAGGCTTTAAATTCATTTTTTCAAGTAAAACCCTTGCCACAGGTTCTCTACCCATATGTGATGGTAAAATATAGTCAATAGTATTAGGATTTATAAGACAGGCAATATAAGCACTAAGACAGGCAATTACGCCATCTATTACTATAGGTATTTTATACATTCCACCGCCTAAAAATGCACCAGTCATAGCACAAATATCGTAACCACCTAACTTCATAAGAACATCAAGGGGGTCTTTAGAATTAGGTTTATTGACTTCTATAGCCTTTTTTATTACATTTATTTTTCTTTCCAATCCGGCACTTGTAAGTCCAGCACCTTTACCTGTAGCCTGTTCTACTGGAATATCAAGAAGTACAGATGCTACGGCTGAAGTAGTAGTAGTATTGCCAATGCCCATTTCTCCAAGACCAATAATATCCGTTTTATCTTTTAAATTTTTGACTACATCAATACCTGCATTTATAGCCTGCATCATTTGTTCTTTTGTCATAGCCTGTCTATTTGCAATATTATTAGTGCCTTTTGAAACCTTGTAGTTTAAAACTCCCTGTGGGGTATCTCCATTAATACCTACATCAACAGCTATTGCCTTTGCCCCACAAGCACTTGATAATTTACTAATAGTAGCTACCCCCTTAGGAATATTGTTTGCCACAATAGTTGTAACAGAGCTGTCAGTTTGCGTAACACCCTCAGCCACTACACCATTGTCACTACAAAATACAACCATTGTTTTATTTTTAATACTAAAATCAATATTTTCCTTTATAGCTGATATTTTTATAAATAAATTTTCAAATTCCCCTAAAGAATCAATAGGTTTTGCAATAGAATCCCATTTCTTTTTTGCAAGTTTTTTTATATTGTCGTCTGTTCTTTCAAAATTATACATAGTTTCTCCTAAACAAAAAGGCTGTGATGTAACTCACAGCCCCAGATTATTGAATAAATAATTCTTTGCAAATAAATTTTAATTTTTAACAAAGACATTTACATATTTTTTCAGATTATCAAAGGAAAGTTGTTAAAAAAACCTTGGTTTTCTTAAACTAATTCCGCAGGTCGAGCTCTGCCCGACCGAGGACAGGGACTGTTTTGTGTTCTTGCGTAGCAAGGACGCGAAATACACGGCTGGTCCCTACCTTAGACTAATTGCAAGAAATGCTTGCATTTCTTGCAAAGCTGTGATTTTCTCACAGCCCCAATGCTATTTTACTTAATAAATTTAACCCCTACCATTTTATCTGGTTCAGCAAAAGTACCTTGACTGATACCTCTGTTGGTTACACAGTAGAGTTTACCTTTTTTCTTAAATATAGTTTCTATATTTCCCTCTGTTGAGAAAGCTCCAAGTCTTTCAAAACCTTCGTCCATATAGATACTATAAATATACGCCCCATTAAATGTTACACTGCCATCTTCTTCTGATTTAATAGTAACTGGCAATACAAATATATTCTTTTCTGTATCAAACATAAATGCCTGTGGATTTTCAAATACAGAAGAAGAAATATTACTTCCACCTAATTCCTGACTATAGAGGAGTTTAGGATTATCCTTGCTTGAAATATCAAAAGCATTAATCTTGAGCTTATCCCCACCATTATCAACAGTCACGATTTGGTCTTCTCCGTAAGGATAAAGCATAATGTTACCGTCTGACAATTTCAATATACCGTTACCTGATGGATTAAGTGGATTAGACATATCGACTGTATAAATTGGTTCGCCTTTTTCCTTTGGTGTTAAATAAATTTTATCTTCTGTTAAAATAACAGAACTAATATTTGCATTATTTGCCACCTTTGTAGCCTCTCCACTTATTTCCATATTGTTGTTTAAAACATAAACACTATTTACAATCTTCTTTTCTTTGCCCTCAACATTACTTGTTACAACCCTTACATAACCATTATTTTCGTCTATAGAATGGTTATCAACAGGGTGTCCCTTTACCTCACCATAGGCATTTCTTGTAAATTCCCCATTGGCAAGTGAAAATCTATAAATTCTAGTATTTTCTGTTTTATCTGAACTATCAAAAGCTGTATATCTATTTTTGGCAACATATAGATTACTGCCAAACAATGATATATTATCTCCAGCACAAAGGAAAGATTTTGCTGAAGTACCTTGTTTTGTATCTGCTATATTAATAGCCATAACAACTGTGTAGCTATCCCCACCCATTTCAGGGAAATACTGCATATTGCTAAAGTCCATTATAGTAACAGCATCGCCATCGGCACTATCTGTATAAGATGGTGCAACAAAATGACCCTCTTTGTAATTATCAAATACTGATGAATTAGCAACTAAGTACACAAAATCTCCTTCAAATGATGTGTCTACAGCATATCCATCTACAGCAACCTTTCTTTTCTGAGTAGGTGCATTTACATTTGTTACATCATAAACATAAACAATAGCCTTTTCTGTATCTGGGTCCCTTTGAGAATCTTCTCCAGTTTCTACTTCACTATTGTTTTCCTTTAAATTACCTACAACAACAAGTGTATTATTTTCCAATTCTATTTTCTGTGGCTTAAATCCTGCATCTAACTTAATAGCAGAAATATGCTTTAAGCCATTAGTATAATCTAAAATATTTACACTTTCATCTGTAGCACAATACATATAAGTATCATCGCTTTTAATAAGGTCTTCTCTGTCCTTTTGTAAAAGTCCTGCTACATTGATGTTATCATTGTTCTGACTATTGTTACCAACAGCCTGTCCAATTTTATCAATAAGTTCATCTTTGTCACTTGTGTTAGTAATTTCCCTTAAATTTTCCTCTGTAGCAACATAAGGCAAGTCATTAACCTGTGTTCTTAAATTCTGTATAAACTCTGTGCTTTCTTCATTTGTAAAAGCATTTTCCTGATTAGATACAATAACCATACCATTATAATAATAAAGATATTTATTAAAGGCATTAGCAAAAACAGTTATTGGAACATAGTCAACGCCCTTATCCGCAAAAATCTTTATATTATAATCTAATTTCTTTTCCCTTGTGTTATCAACAATACTAGCATTTTCGCTATCCATAACAAGTGCTTTGTTGTTCATTCTTATTGTTGCACTTGGAGCATTTGCATCTCCTGTTACACTAGCACCATAAGCTGTTTTAAAGAAACTTAAAGGCACATAAACATTCTCGCCCTTAACAACAGGTACTTGTGATGAATCAGTTTTTTCCAAAAGGGTCTGCTTTTTGTTTACTAAAATTACAGGACTTCCTAAATTGAAAACAACTGCGTTATCAAGTCTATCCTCTGATGTAACCTGATTTGAAGTAGTAGGTGCTGAAATGTCATCTTTTTTCTTTGAAATCTGAAATACAAGCACTATACTTAAAATTACAAAATACACAATTACTATATTTAGTATAAGTTTATTGTTCATAAAAAAACTCCTCTTGTCTTTGTAACTAAGGCACAAAAACTCATTAACTATAAATTTACACACACTTTTAATTAAAGTATATTATAGTACAATTTTTCAATATTTACAAGTAAAAACATTAAATGCCAGTTAAATTCAAGTTTTCTTAAAAATTTTATAACAAAAAAGGGACACAAGGCATTTGCCCTGTGTCCCCAAATATTAATAAATATAACCTGTTGGATTTGTATGCTGACCATTTATTCTTACTTCAAAGTGAGAGTGAACACCTGTAGAATAACCAGTTGTACCTGCACCAGCAATAACCTGTCCTCTTTGAACAGTCTGACCAACAGAAACCTTTAATACATTGTTATGTGCGTAAAGTGTACTATATCCACCGCCATGGTCAATAATAACACACTTACCATAGCCACCTCTCCAACCAGCATAAATAACTGTACCACTTTCAGCGGCGATTACATCTGTGTTAAGTGTAGCCTTTAAGTCAACACCTGTGTGGAACTCTGTACCACCGGCAATAGGTGATGACCTGTAACCATATCCAGAATTTGGCTTATAGCCATTATAAGCTGGAATTGGGTACTGATAATGCTTACCATTACTACTATATACAGTAGCAGAGCTTGAGCCACCAGATGTATTACTTGAGCCAGTATTATATCTTGATGACTTAGACCTTGTACTTGATTTTGTCCTTGAGCTTGAGCTACTCTTAGCCTTTGCTGCCTGTGCAGCCGCCTTAGCTTTTGCTGCTGCATCAGCCTTTGCCTTGGCTGCTGCTGCCTCTCTAGCCTTTGCCTCTGCCTCTGCTTTTTGAATAAGTGCTTGAACATTGGCATCCTGTTGCTGTAAGTCGGCAATCTGTGCCTCATAAGTACTTTGGTTAGAATCAAGCTGTTTTACAATCTGATTTTTTCTAGCAATATTGTTATCCAAAATCTGCTGTTTCTTAGCCTGTTCAGCCTTCATATCCTCTATTTGTTTCTTATCCTTTGCAATAGTCTTAACATTTGTAGCTATTACTTCTTCTGAATGAGTATAATCTTTAAGAACCTTGTTATCGTATTCTACAAGTTTGTTAGTATACTCAAGACGAGTTATAAAATCAGAGAAATTATCTGAAGACAAAAGTGCCTCAAGATAACCACTATTACCATACTCATACATTACTCTAATACGCTTTTTAAGAGTATTGTAGTGAGCCTCTCTTGTAGCAATAGCCTCTTTAAGTTCCTGCTGAGATTTATTAAGGTTAGCAGTTGTTTCCTGAATTTTTGTATTAAGCTGTGTAATCTCAGCCTGAACAGATGCAAGCTGTCTATCAAGCTCCTGAATTTCTGACTGAGTAGAGGCTTTCTGCTGTTTTGTGGAATTAATCTGACTTTGAACAGAGCTTATCTTATTTTTAAATGCCGAACTCTGTTTCTGTAACTGAGATACTGACGCTGCATCTGCTACACCAATAAAAGCCAATGTAAGAGATACTGTCAATAATCCCGATACCAATTTTTTTAACATAAATTTTCACTCCATAACTAAAGGGGAAAACATCATACATAAAAATATGACTATTCCCCCAAAAAACACACCGTTATAACGGCAAACTTTTTATACTCTAAGGTGCTTTCTTACAGAAGTTATACTTCCCACAGCACCCAATAATGCACCAACTAAAAGTGCAACTGGTATTGTTACTATGAATATTTCACTACCACTCTTTAATGACACAAGAGTATTTAACACGCTTATGTGAGTATTGAAGTAGTCTACAATTCTATCATAGCTAAGCCATGAAATAACTGATGGAATAGCAGCACCAATAAGACCAATTATAACACCCTCTACAATGAAAGGCCAGCGTATAAACCAGTCTGTAGCACCGACATACTTCATAATACCAATTTCATTTTTTCTAATGAAAACTGTAAGTTTAATTGTGTTCATAATAATACCAATAGAGATAATTGCAAGAATTGCAATAATAACAACTGATACTATTTTAAATATTGCATCAATAGCCATAAGAGTATCTGTCAACTGCTGTGCGTGGCGAATTGACTCAATTCCCTGATACTCATAATCGGCATCACCAATTTTAGGTGCATTATTTACTGTAACAGGTTCATTATTTTCCTGCTGAATAGTAGCTGGTGTAGGTAAGCCCTCAGTTACTGGTGTTGCAGAAGTTCCCTCTGCCTGTACTTCAACAGTTCCTGTTAATTTATCTAAGAGAGCTGTCTTAGTAGTTGTTGGCTGAGAACCTGCCTCCTTAACAGCATTATTTACTGCTGCTTTAGCTGCCTGAGCTGGGTCAATAGTAGTTGTTTCTGCTACTGTTTCAACCTCGCCATTTACTATCTGGTTCTCAAATTCCTGTTGTAATTTAGTTATTCTTGCAATTACATCTTTCTGATGACTTATGCCAGATACCTGTACATCTAAAGACCTAGGGAAAGGATTATCCTCTTTCAAGCCGTCAAGTGTATCAGTATCCCACATTTTCTTTGCTTTTTCCAAAGCACCTTGTTGGGAAATGTATGTAACCTTTGTTACATTAGGCATTTCTTCTATTTTCTTTTGCAAGACTTTTACCTGAGCATCTGTAGGCTTATTGCCTAAGAAAACTGTAACACCTACATTAGACTCAATCTGATTTAATACATAGTCAACATTAACCATAATACTAAGAGAAAGAATAACTGTAAATACACAGGCACTAACTATAATAATTGAGGCTGCAGACATAAGTCCGTTTTTGAATACACCTCTAAAGCCCTGACTAATATAATATTTCCATGTTCGAAGCTTCATTGTTATATCCACCACCCTCAACATCATTTAATACTACGCCCTTGTTAATCTTTATAACACGCTTTTGCATTTTGTCTACAATTTCCTTTGCGTGTGTTGATATAACAACAGTAGTACCATTTCTATTTATTTCCTGAATAAGTTCCATAATATCCCAAGCAGTATCTGGGTCAAGGTTACCAGTAGGTTCGTCTGCCAAAAGTATTGGAGGTCTATTGATAATAGCTCTTGCAAGAGCTACTCTCTGCTGTTCGCCACCAGAAAGCTGGTTTGGATAAGCCTTAGCCTTTTTACCTAAACCGACCATAGACAAAATCTGTGGCACATTACGCCTTATATATTTAGGATTTGTTTCCACTACCTGCATAGCAAAAGCCACATTTTCATAAACTGTCTTAGATGGCAACAAACGGAAATCCTGAAATACTACGCCGACTTTTCTTCTGTAATATGGGATTTGTCTACGCTTTAATTTAGTAATATCCGTATTATTTACAATAATATCGCCACTTGTTGGTTCAATTTCCTTTAGCAAAAGACGCATAAAGGTCGATTTACCTGAACCAGAAGAACCAACTACGAAAACAAACTCGCCCTTGTTAATTTCAAGAGATACATCTCTTAAACCAACGGCACCGTTTTCGTATATTTTTGTTACTTTTTCCATCTTAATCAAGGTGAAAACTTCCTTTCTAAAAAAAGAGAAAATTAATACATAAATGTTTCTCTATAGTGCATATATTTACTTACCATAAGCATAATCTTGAAAATAATAGCATCATCAAAGTTTCTAAGGTCTAAGCCTGTCATCTTCTGAAGCTTGTCAAGTCTATAAACCAATGTATTTCTGTGGATATAGAGCTGTCTTGAAGTTTCTGATACATTAAGATTATTTTCGAAGAACTTGTTTACAGTAGTAAGTGTTTCTTCATCGAACTGGTCCATAGAAAGTCCATGGAGAACTTCGTTTATGAACATTTTGCATAATGGTGCAGGAAGTTGATAAATAAGACGACCAATACCAAGCTGTTCATAGTTTACAATCTTCTTGTTTTCCTCAAAAATTTTGCCTACTTCAAGAGCCATTTTAGCTTCCTTGTATGATGCAGAAACATTTTTAAGGTCATTTACTACAGTACCGATTGCAACATATACACTTGTCATAGCTTCTGCTGAAAGTGTGTCGTAAATGTGCTTAGAAATCTGGTCAATTTCTTCCTTGCTATCCTTTTCTTTAAGTTCCTTTACGAGAATAATACTCTTTTCGTCAACAGCAGTAACAAAATCCTTCTGCTTTGTTGGGAAAATACTTCTAACAATCTCAACCACATTAAATTCCTTATCAATTTCAGTTTCAATAAGGAATACCACTCTAGGAACATTATTTTCAATACGCAATTTCTTTGCTCTTGAATATATATCTACAAGAAGTAAGTTATCAAGCAATAAATTCTTTATAAAATTGTCGCCATCAAATCTTTCTTTGTATGCAACAAGTAAATTCTGGATTTGGAAAGCTGTAATCTTACCAATACGATAAGCTTCCTCGTCCTCGCCCTTTATCATAACAATGTATTCAGGAGAACCATTATCAAAAACCTTAAAATACTGGTATCCCTGTACCAACTGGTTTTCAGCTGGACTTTGTATAAATATATCTGCATTTTCAATGACTGTGTTAACCATTGATTCTTCAGTAGTTGCAACAATCTTACCCTCGCGTTCAGCAACACTTAGCTCACGCCTTATTATATTTTTAAGTCCATCTATTGTACTTTGCAAAATCTGATTAGATATCATACCTCACTACTCCTCCTTCTTTTTTTACAATCACATAAGTGTTAGTATACTTATTTTATAACAAAAATCGTTAAATTAAAAGACTTATTCCAAAATTTTTTTATTTTATAATGCAAAATTAATATATTTTTAATATTTTAATACTAAAATTCCTAGCATTTTTATACCCAAATTTACTTTATTATGATATAATTGTTATAATAATTGCATTGAATTACAGGAGGATTTGTATTATGTCAGAGGAAAAAAAATACATTAATATAGAGATAGGTAGCAGAAGCATTAAACTTGTTAGCGAAGAAAGTGATGAATATTTAAGAGCCATCGCCAAATATCTTAATCAGAAAATGGCAGACATTACAGGTGGAGATTTATCTCACCCATTATATCGTGATGATAATGCTATTTTATTCTCACTTAATATTGCTGATGATTTATTTAAAGAACGCACTTCTAGTGGTTCTGTTGCCTTTGATACAGATACCCTTGCTAAGTTAGAATCACAGGAAAAGGAAATATCTGTCTTAAACGAAACTATCACTAATTTAAACAACGAAAAAAGCACTCTTACTAAAGACCTTGCCAACAAGAAAGACGAAATACAGGTACTTACTGTAAAAAGAGAAGATGTAAAGAGCAAACTTGACGAATGTGAAAAGAAATTGGCATCTTTACAGGGTCTTTATGCTAGCGTTGAAAATCAGCTTGAAGAAAAAACTAATAAATGCAATGACTTAGAAACAGAACTTATTAAGACAAAGAGTGAATTTGACAATGTTCAAAGAGAGTATTCTTCTTGTCAGACTCGTCTTACAACGGCTGAAAAGCGTGTTGAAGAAAAGACTAACTATATTGCTAAATTAACTGGCAAAATCAATGACAAAAATCAAGAACTTAACAACCTTAGTACAAAACTTGCTGAAAAGAACACATCAATCAACGAATTAAATCAAAAATCAGCCGAAAGAAATGTTAAGCTCACTAATGTAAACAAAGAGCGTGATGACTTAGCTGTTAAACTTAAAGCTGCTAACGGCAATATTAGAAAACTTGAAGAAGAAATAAAGAACTTAAAGTCTGAAAGCGACAAGTCTGTAAAGACAGCTAAAGACCAGCTTACAAGAGTTCAGGAAGATTACCAAACACTCTTGTCAGATTTTGAAAATTACCAAATAGAAAATCAGACTATGAGTGAAAATCAACTTCAAAGTGCATTTGCTAAAACAAAAGCTGAAAACATTGATTTAAAGAGAAAAGTAGAAGACCTTTCAAAGAAACTTGCAAAAAATAATTAAGGTGACAATATGAAAAAGCCTGAAATTTTAGCTCCTTGTAGCACCCCAGAAAGCGTTACGGCTGCTCTTAATGCCGGCTGTGACGCAATATACATTGGCGGTAGTGCCTTTGGTGCTCGTGCCTATGCTGAAAACCCCTCTGACGACACACTTCACGAAATTATTAAAACTTGTGCCCTTAGAGGGGTAAAAGTGTTTATTACACTTAACACTCTTTACAAAGAAAACGAAATACAAAAGGTTTTAGACTTTGTGGAAAAGGTCTATTCCTATGGTGCATACGGTCTTATTGTACAGGATTTGGGTATGGTTTCTCTTATAAAAAAATACTATCTAAACATAAGAATAAGTGCATCTACACAAATGACAGTACACAACAGCGATGCTATAGATATGCTTACTGAAATGGGTTGTAGCCGTATTGTACTGGCACGAGAATTAGGTCAAAAAGAAATAACTGACATTTGCTCAAAAAAAGGCAATACAGAAATTGAGGGCTTTATACATGGAGCGTTATGTGTATGCTATTCTGGCCGTTGCCTTATGAGCAGTATTATAGGACAGAGAAGTGGTAACAGAGGTCGTTGTGCCCAGCCTTGCCGTATGGAATATTCACTTTTAAAAGACGATAAAACTTTAAAAAGTGGTTATCTTCTTTCTCCAAAGGATATTTCAACAGCTGAAATACTTGACAAGGTTCTTGTAACAGGTATTGACAGCCTTAAAATTGAGGGTAGAATGAAAAGCCCTGAGTATGTTTATGAGGTTGTTTCTACCTACAGAAAATATGTTGACGAAGTTACAGACAAAGGCACTTTAACCATTGATAAAGAGGATATTTCAAATCTTACACAGATTTTCAACAGAGGTGGCTCATCATCTCATGGATATTATGACACATATTCTTCATTGAGTATGCTCAGTAAGTCCCCTAAAAGTAGTGGTGTAGAAATAGGTGTAGTAACTGGATACAACCCTAAAAACAAAAGATGTTCTATAAAGTTATCTCGCCCTGTTACTGCCGGCGATGGTATAGAAATATGGTCAAAACAGCACACAGGTACTGGTGTAAACCAAACAGCAGGTGTTGGCAGTACAATTTCCGTTGTAGTAGACGGATATATACAAAAAGGCGACAAAGTTTTTAAATCCTTTGACAAAGCCCTTAATGATGTTCTTAAAAAGACATATTCTAAAAACACTAGAAAAATGACTGTTAACGCAACAGCCTCTGTAAATGTAGGAGAAAAAAGCTATATAGAATTCCCTGACTATGGCATAAGAGTATACGGAGAAACAGCTGAAACACCTCTTAACAGACCAATGACAGAAGAAGATATTGTATCAAGACTTTCTAAAACCGGAGATACTCCTTTTACATTTAATTTCGTAGATTGCAATATCGGAGAAAATGTTTATATTCCAGTTTCTGCATTAAACAGCCTTAGACGAGATGCCTGTTCAGAGCTTGAAAACAAAATAATAGAAAACACTCAAAGAGAAGATATTTCTGCTACTTATGAACCAAAGGCATTGACAAAATCTGAAAATGTAAACAACATTTCAGTAAAAGTCAGAACTTGGGAGCAGTTTGTGTCTGCATTAGAAACAAAACCTAAGAGAATATACTGTGAAGTCCTCGACAGTAAAGCTGTAGAAATGGCACATAAAAATGGCATTGAGATATATTTTGCACTTCCTTATATTTCTCGTGAGGGTTACGGAAAATATTTTGAAAAACTTGATAAATACAACCCTGACGGCTATCTTTTGAGAAGTCTTGGAAAAATAAGCACAAATAAACCTGTAGTTACAGACTACACATTTAATATTTTCAATAAACAGACAGTATCTGTCCTTGAAAATACTTACAACTTGGAAAACTATACACTTTCTCCTGAATTGAATTTACAGGAATTACAAAACTTAACATCAGATAAAAGCGAAGTTGTTATATATGGTCGACTTCCATTAATGACTACCCATCAATGTCCAGTTGGTATCCATTGTGCAAACAAGAAGTCCGGAAAGTATTGCAAACTAAAAGGAATAGAGGGTAACTATCAATTAAAGGATAGAAAAAGCGTAAAATTCCCTATTGTTAGGGATTGTGATAACTGTGTTGCTTTTATTCTCAATTCAGCACCTATTTGTATTCTTAATAAAAAAGACGACATACTTTCACTTAACAGCAATATGCTTAGATTGGATTTTACAACTGAAAATGCTAAAACTGTAAAAGCTGTAATACAAGAACACATCAATGTATTACAAAAGGGCAATAAAATGTCAACAGAGTTTGAAAAGTATATGAAGAACGAAAAAGCTACTGGTGGACATTTCTACAGAGGGGTGTTATAAAATGATTGAAATATTTATACTTCTTGCAAAGTATTTATTTATAGCCTATATAGGCGTATTCCTTATATACGGGCTTATAATCAACCTTGCAAGGGAAGATATTATTGAGTACAAAATAGCCGTAGGTCTTATGAAGCAAAGGCTATGTATTATACTTTTCCATGTTACGGCAAGTATAATACTTATTTCCGTAAATGCTGAGGAAAACCTAAATCAAGTAGTAGGCTACTGTGTAATAAGTCTGGGACTACTTATGTTTGGCAATAACCTTGTTAAAAGGCTTTATCCCGAAAGCAGTCATTTGCTTTATAATTGCATATTCTTTTTAGTGGATATAGGTCTTATAATACTTTACAGACTTGATAGTTCCCTAGCCATAAAACAGCTTATTTGGAACATAGCCGGTTTTGTATTTTTGACAATTATTCCTTTTATATTACAGAGAATGCCTAGACTTGATAAATATAAAAAGCTTTACATTATAGTTTCCTTTGTAATGCTTATATTTACACTCGTATTTGGTTCTGTAAGTGGTGGTTCAAAAAACTGGATAAGTATAGGAAGTTTTGGTTTTCAGCCATCTGAAATTGTAAAGTTGCTCTATGTATTTTACTTAGCATCTGCCCTTTCAAAGCGACCTGATTTCCACGATGTAATAGCTCCGACTGTTATAAGTGGTCTAGTTGTTATTTTTCTTGTAGTTCAAAAGGATTTAGGTTCTGCCCTTATTTTCGTAATGACATACTTAATAGTCCTCTTTATTGCTACAAGTAACTATTTATACTTGATTTCAGGTATTGGTGCTGTTTCTCTTGCATCAGTTATAGCCTATAAGCTTTTTTCCCATATTCAGGTAAGAGTTGAGGCTTGGCAAAATCCTTGGTCAGATGTAGCCGGCAAAGGTTATCAGATTGCCCAATCCCTTTTTGCCATATGTACTTGGGGTATTACTGGTATAGGTCTTACAAGAGGATATGCCACAAGTATTCCAGTAGTAGAGCGAGATTTTATATTTGCTGCCATATGTGAGGAATTCGGTTCAATATTCGCTATAGGACTTTTAGCAATATTTATACTTATACTTCTTGAAGGAGCTAGAGGTGCTTTAGAAAATCGCAGTAGATTTCTTACTTTGTTATGTGCCGGTTTTACCGCCCTTTTAGCTTTCCAAACATTCCTTATTATTGGTGGTGTTACTAAGTTCATACCTCTTACTGGTGTTACATTACCATTTATTAGCTATGGTGGTACATCAATAGTTATAAGTTATATTATAATAGGTATTATACAATGGATTATTTCCAGAAACGGAGAATATTCTCACGATAAGGAAATAAGAGAAGTTGACACTAGAGAACGACAACAACAAGTTCGTAAACCTCGCAGAAAGGTGGCGAGAAGATGAAATCAGCAATAAAAAAAGTATTCTGGTTTTACACAATTTTATTTTTAATTTTAATTGGATATTTAGTTAAGTTATGTCTTTTCGATTCAAATGGTTTTGTAGCCAATTCTTTTAACCCTAGATTAACACAAGGTCTTCCAGATGTTAAAAGAGGTGCTATATTGGATATTAACGGAAAGGCTATTGCTCAAGACGAGGCTAATCCAGACGGTTCATACACTAGAAAATATGACGAAACTGGTAACTATGCCCATGTTGTAGGCTATACTGTAAAAGGTAAGGCTGGTATAGAGTCTAAGTACAATTTCAGACTTCAAACTGTAAGTAACGAACTTTTACAGCGTATTGGTCATGTTTTTCTTGGAAAGGAAATTCAAGGTAACAATGTAGTATTGACAATAGATGACCGATTACAACAAGTGGCCGCAGAGGCCTTAGGACACGAAAAAGGCTCTATAGTTGCTATAGAACCATCTACTGGTAAAATACTTGCTATGGTTTCTTATCCTACTTTTGATAGCAATACAGTAAGTGAAAACTGGGCAGAACTTAATTCTGACGATGAAAACTCTCCCCTTTTAAATCGAGCTACTCAAGGTCTTTATCCTCCAGGCTCTACATTTAAAATTATAACTGCTGCATCAGCTCTTGAAGTAAGTACAAAATATATGGACTTTAACTTTAAGTGTACTGGTGATGCTAAGTTTGGTGACAGTATACTTCATTGTTATGACGGTAAAGCTCATGGTAAAGTAGATATGACATCAGCCTTTGCTAAAAGTTGTAACGGCTACTTTGCTACTGTTGCCGAAGAAATAGGAAACGACCAGCTTATTAAAACAGCTACAGACTTTGGTTTTAATACTGATTTAAACTTCCCATTGGAATATAAAAAAGCAAGTTTTGCTCTTAAATCCAATTCCGATGTAAAGGAATTAGCTGCCACAGCTATTGGACAAGGTAAAACCCTTACTTCTCCTCTTTTTATGGCAATGGTTACTTCTGCTATAGCAAATAACGGTTCTATTATGCAACCGTACATTGTAGACCATATTGAAACACCTAGTGGTGGTGTAAGAAACAGAACACTTCCTACAAAACTTTTACAGGCTTGTGATTCCTCAACAGCTCATAAAATTGCTGATATGATGTGCGAAGTTGTTCGCTCTGGTACTGCTACAAATGCTTCATTCTCCGTAAGTGGTAAGGCACAGGTTGTAGATAAGGACAAGGTTGTATCTGATAGTGCTATTACATCAGGTGCTATTGATATTAAACAGGGTAAATACTCTGGTAAAATTACAGTAGCTGCTAAAACCGGTACTGCCGAAAACGCAAGTGGCGACGACCACGCTTGGTTTGTAGCCTTTGCTCCTGCTGAAGACCCACAGATTGCTGTTGCCGTAATATTGGAAAATGCTGGTCATGGCAGTCACGCAATACCTGATGCTAAAAAGGTTATGAAAACATATATTGAAAACCTTGAAAAATAGTTTTATATATTTGTTCGAACTACAAATATATTGCATATTTAACAAGCAAAAAAATACCGAACTCTGAAATTTGAGTTCGGTATTTTTTAATCTTACTTATTTAATTTATCTTTTAAATCTTCTTCAACAGTAATTCTCTTAAATTCAAAATCCTGTCTATTCTTAGCCACAATAGTGGAAAGTGTAAGACCTGTGAAAAAGCATTGTAAAGCAGCTATAACCACAAATCCACAAACAATAAGTGTTGGGAAATTAGGTACTAAGCCTGTGTTTACATATGTTCCCATAACTGGTACAAAGAATATTAAAGCTAATACAAACAATACCAAAGCTATTGTTGTGAAAAACCTTAAAGGCTTATAGTCCTTAAATAATCTTATAATAGTCTTTATAACTTTAAATCCGTCACTAAAGGTATTTAACTTTGAAACACTACCTTCCACTCTATCTCTGTAGTCAACAACTACATTCTTAATAAACATATTTTTGTCTATTGCGTGTATAGTCATTTCTGTTTCAATTTCAAAGCCCTTTGAAATAACAGGGAAAGTCTTTACAAAGCCATAAGAAAAAGCTCTAAGACCTGTCATAATATCCTTTACATCGCTTTTGAAAAGTGAGTTAATACTCTTACGCACAAGAGAATTACCAAAATTGTGGAAAGGTCTTTTATTTTCTGTGAAATATGTAGAAGAAAGTCTATCGCCGACTACCATATCCACACCCTGTTCAAGAACCATTTTTGCCATATCCGGTGTTGGTTCTACAGGATATGTATCATCACCGTCAGTCATAATATAACATTCAGCATCAATTTCTCTAAACATTCTTCTGATAACATTGCCCTTGCCCTGCTGGTACTCATATCGTACTACAGCACCGGCTTTGCGAGCAATTTCATCTGTACCGTCAGAAGAATTGTTGTCATAAACATAAATTGTTGCTTCTGGTAAAATTCTTTTGTAGTCTTCAACTACTTTCTTTATTGTTTTACTTTCATTATAGCAAGGTATAAGCACTGCTATTTTATCCATTGTTTTTTCCTCCTAAGCCATACTATAACCAAAACTCTATAATATACTGCATATTATAGAAGAATGCTGGACAAGTAAGTGAATAAGTCTTGTATGTTGCATTGAACAATTCAGCAAAGTCATTTACGAAACTCCACATAAAGCATACAGAAAGGACTGTAAGAATTAAGACATAAAATGGAGTATTATTATACTTTTCAAGAACAGCATATATAACAATAATTGCTGCTAAGAAAATCTGCCAAGTAAAGTCTGTTCTGTATCTTTCAACAATACCACCTGTGTTAAAGTCGAGCATACATACTATAAGGCTAATACCTAAAAGCATACATACTATCCAAAGAAGTTTCTTTTCTTTTAACAAATCCTTTACCTTTGTTGTCATTATTAAGAAGAATAATATTATATGGTGTATAAACATACCGCCTGTAACTTCTTCTCTGACATAGTTGCCCATAAACTGTGTGTATGTTCCCGCATAGTGAATATAAGGGAAAATAACAGAAGTTCCTGGCAACTGCAAGAAATAAGTAAACAATCCTAAAGGTATCTTTTCTATATTAAAATGCTCTGCTGTCATATCCATTACAGTAAGGTTATAATTCTGTCCAAAATCAAATACAGAACCAAAACGAGCATAATTATAGAACATCATAAATGCACCAAAGATTACAAAAGGTAACATAAATCCTACTGTTTTTCTTACACTTGTTTTAGAGAACAATGTTCTTTGCTTAAATACATAGTCCCAGAAAAGAGGAACTGAAATAAATGCCATAAGCAATAACTGTGGTCTACAGCCAGCCACTAAAGCCATCGTAATAGAACCTATTGTAAGATATTTGCCCTTTAATGTTCCCTTTTCTTTTTCAGGCAATGCCTTTATCCAAAAATACATTGTCATTATAAGGAACATCATAGCTGCCATAATCGGAACATGATACAAGTCCATAGCTCTTGTAGCCAATATAATACCTGTAGAATTTACAAAAATTATAGAAAGCATTAAGTGTGCAAGAAAACTAATATTCTTGAACCATCGTCTATTTATTTCGTATAGCAACAAGTAACCAAATATAATTATTATACTTACTACCGCCATTATGAAATACTTGTTTGACAATTCAATGCCCATAGCCTTTAAAGGCAAGTAATACATAAGACAAGGAACAATACCAAAGTAAACATAGTATCTTCCGTTCCTGTAGGCAGTATCCCATTTGAAACTTTCTCCATTATTATTGACAGCCGTTCTTCTCATATCTGGGTCATAAGGATTATCCAACATAATAAGAGAAGCCGGAGGAGTATCATTCAAATAAAAATGACCGTCTAATATAGCCTCTGCCAGTCTATAGTATTGATAATGATGAGATGTAGTAGCCTTGTATTCAGGGTTTATAACACCCAAACATATAAAAACAAACACATTTATCACTATAGCTATTGTCATTATTATTTTTTGATTTCTGCTGTCGCCTTTAAACATTTTAGTGTAAGAGCCATTTTTCACTCTAAGCAATCTTACAAGTGAAATAACAGCAAAAAGGAAAATAATTCTGAAAACATTAAATGAAAATGGTATTTTAGCATTAAATACAATATCATTTACTATTATGTCTTTATCCTTAAAGTCAAATATCTTTAACTTTATTTTAGCACTATCGCCGTTTAAACTTAATGGAATATACTTACTCCTGTTTAAGTCTGTAGCAATTACTCTGTTAGGTGTATCAAAATAATCGCTGTTACCTTGGTCTGTAGCCGATATACCAACGCTTATTGCGTGATTATTTCTATCTTCTTTTAATACATCTGGAATATCCAGATTAATATAAACATTTTTAATATGTTTGTTTAGATTATAAGCCTCTACAAATGCTTCGCTATCAGTAACTCTATTTACGCCATTACCTTGACTTACAAGCCCAAAGGTGTTAAATTGAGTTTCATTAATAGAAAAAGGCTGATTAAACATATTTTGATAGAATCTAAAGTTAAAAACTGTAAGTTCTAAAACTACTAAAACCAATAAAATTAGCAAATTTTTGGTGGTTTTGCTTTGTTGTTTCGTATCATCGCCTTTAAAAAACGATTTTACTTTGTTTTTTGTTTCCTTCATATTTTTTCTCCCCTATGCTTAATATCGCTGTAATTTTATCACATATGGATAAGTATGTAAATGATTATACCACAAGGATTTATCCAATAATTAAGCAAAACAGTAAATAATGTAAATATATTTTGAACAAGAAAACAGCCTGCCATTTCTGTTTGACAGGCTGTTAGTATAATCAATTATTATTTATCTACTTTCTTTCTCCAACCCTCTTTGTTGTCCTGTCTAGCTCTTGCTATTGCAAGGCTGTCTTCTGGAACATTCTTAGTGATTGTAGAACCAGCAGCAGTATAAGCTCTAGGGGCGATTTCAACAGGTGCTACAAGGTTAGTATTACAGCCAATGAAAGCACCATCGCCAATCTTACAACGGTTCTTAACCTTACCGTCATAGTTTACAGTAACTGTACCACAGCCAAAGTTTACACACTTACCTACATCAGAATCACCTACATAAGTAAGGTGGCTAACCTTTGTACCGTCATCAATAGTAGAATTCTTAACTTCTACGAAGTCGCCAATTCTAACATGCTCGCCAATCTTTGAATTTGGTCTTAAATAAGCATAAGGTCCAACAGTTGTAAAGCTCTTTACCTGAGCTTCAATAAGTGTACTAGACTGAATAGTAACACAATCGTGAATATCGCAAGATGTCATTCTTGTGTTTGGTCCAATAATACAGCTCTTACCAATCTTTGTCTTACCTTCAAGCATACAACCTGGGTAAATAATTGTATCTGGAGCAATCTCAACATCTTTGCCAATGTATGTATTTTCTGGGTCAGTAATAGTAACACCATTAATCATATGATATTCATTAATTCTCTTCTTCATAATCTTCATAGCCTGAGCAAGCTGAAGTTTAGAATTAACACCTAAAAATTCGTCTGAATCCTCAGCAGTCATAACACCAACCTTACCGCTATTGTTCTTGATAATTTCAAGAGTATCTGTAAGATAATATTCGCCCTGAGCATTATTATTGGTAAGACTTTCAAAAGCCTTGTTTAAAGCCTCTGCCTTAAAGATATAAACACCTGTGTTTACTTCCTTAACAGCCTTTTCTTCATCATTTGCATCTTTCTGTTCAACAATCTTAGCAAAAGCATCGCCATTTCTAATAATACGACCGTAACCAGTTGGGTTATCAGCAATCATAGAAACTACTGTTGCATCATTGCCCTGACTTTCGTGAACATCGCAAATAGCCTTAATAGTTTCGCCCTTAATAAGAGGAGTATCTCCACAAAGAACAAGGATATTACCACTCTGTATAAAATCCTTTGCCTGCATTACAGCATGACCTGTACCAAGCTGTTCTTTCTGAACTGCAAATGAAACATTGTCGTACTTATCCTTAATAACAGCCTTAACCATTGCAGACTGATGACCTACAACAACGCATACTTCAGATGCACCAGCTTCATAAGAAGCCTCTATAACATAATCAACCATTGTCTTATCAAAAACTCTATGGAGTACCTTAGGCACTTCTGATTTCATTCTTGTACCCTGACCTGCAGCGAGTACAACTACCTTTAAATTTTCCATTACAGCACCTCTGTTTCGCTTTTAAATTTACTCTATTATACTATATTTTTTTCAAAAACACAACTACCATTGCAAAAAATAAACAAAAACTAATATAGATTTAACATATTTTTTTACTTTTTCAATATATTTTCTCAAAATACTGAAAAATTTTTTTGTAATTTTCCAAATATTTCAATTTTTCTTTAAAATATGTTAAATACTTGTGTGCCCAACAATGCAATTTAGAATAATAAAACAAAAAATATATTTTATTTTAAGACACCAATATCTATAAATATTAACTGACAATATTTTTCAAAATATGCGAGTTTTTTACTAAAACCAACAAAAAAGCTATGTTCACAGATTTTCTACAGATTTATTTTTCTGATGTTTACAGTTTGTTTACATTTTCTTAATGTTATATACACAATATATCTATATAATCGAAAGTAGACTAACTCAGTCTACACTACATAAAAAAGAAAAGAGGATTTATTATGAAAAAGAAATTATTATTAGGTGCAGTTGTATTATCTATGGCTATGGCTTTCACTGCTTGTGGTAGCGCTTCTTCTACTGGTAGCGAAGAAACTACTGTAGCTGCTGAAGAAGAAACTGTAGCTGAAGATGCTACTGAAGAAGAAACTGTAGGTGAAGACGAATCTGCTACTGAAGAAGAAACTGCTGATGCTGAAGACGCAACTACAGCTGATGCTGAAGCAACAACTGCTGCTGAATAATTAGTATTTTAGTATTTATCGTAAATCCAAAGAGGGGTTGCATTAGCAACCCCTTTTTCTTTGCAATTTTTACAATAATTAATCCTAAAGACAAAAATAAAGAGCTTAAAGACAAAAATAACCGAAACACAAAGTTTCGGTTATTTTAGTTTACATTATATTTAATCTTGCTCTTAAAATACAGCCTGTCATAAAGCCATAGAAAAAGCTCAATAAAATGTTTATAAATGAAAATCTTGTACCCATAGACATAACAAGTCTTACTACTGTTTCAGACTGCTTATTTGCTATAGCCTCATTAAAAAGATGTACTACACCAAAAGCACTAAATAAAAGATACAAAAGTAAAAGAACAACTACAAAAATAGCAACAAAGCTAATCAATACCATTAAGTTTTTGAAATTTGCAAATACCTGACCTATTGTTTGAGATAAATAACAAAGAGATATAAGGTTTACTGTAGTTGTTGCAACAAAAAAGCAACTGGTAGACATTATACTACCAAAACTTATTTTGATATTGTTATTGGTACTTAAATCAGCAATAGCCTCAACCATACCCTTAAATACATCTGTACCAACACAAAATACTGAAAACACGCCTATTGCCACAAGTGAAAGTATGAATGCCCAAATAAAGGAATTTATAACTTTGCTCATAACAAGCTGAACACTTGAAACAGGGTACATATTTGTAAGCTGACCTTGTGCCGACAATATATTTTCGTCAAACCATTGTGCCTGAACCATAATGGCAATAACTATAATCAGTACACCAAAGGCACACAAAAAGCCTAAAGCCACATATCTAATAACAAGACCTATAAAAAAATTGGAATTATCAAAAAGCACTAAAAAGGCCTCACTCCACAAAATACGCACTACAAAAGCAAGCCCTGTAATAATAAGCACATAGTACCACAGCTTTTTAAACACAGCTAAAAAATCGTAATATAAAAGGTTAAGCATTTATTTGTAAACCTCCTTGTACACCGAACTAACAGGCTGGAAATACTTACTTTCAACTTCTTCTCTAGCCATAGAGAGTATAGTATCTCCTCGTCTTAAAAACAACACCTTATCGGCAACATTGTCAAAGCCACCAGGCTCTTGAGAAAGTACAACTACTGCACCCTCTTTTTTGCACTTTGCAATCATTTCTACAACTGCCTGTCTATACTTATCGTTTACATTTACAATAGGTTCATCAAATATGTAAAGACTTGTCTTTCTTGATGCCACCATAATAGTTTCCACTAACTGTATGGCTGTTGTAGACATATTATCAAACTTTGTTCTTGGATTTATTTTAAAACTTTTTAACAATGTATAAGCTTTTCGACTTTTGAAATCCTGAAAAAATCTAGTGTAAATACCCATAAGGTCGTAAACGGTATTATCGTATTTAACAAATGGTATTTCCGGCAAATAGCTGACATACTTATTAGTTCTGTTTCCTGCCTTATAACCACTTATAAGGACATAGCCACTTGAGGGAGAAAGAAGTCCACACATAATTTTAGCAAGTGTAGATTTTCCTGAAAATTCTGGAGCAAAAATAGTCACAAGCTGACCCTTATTTACTGTCAGATTAAAATTTTTAAGCACATGTTCTGTACCAAATCTTTTATTAATGCCATAGCATTTTAAGGCTGCTCTTTCTCTCTGTATTCCTGCTCTCATTGTTTTCTCTTTTCTATTTCCTACTGATGAAGTCATCTGGCTCATCTCCTTACCCCAAACGGCATATTGCCGTATCTTCCTATTATACAATTCTAAAGCATAATAACGAAAAAATCAAGTATTATTGTTCTTTATGTAAATTTTACAGATAATAACAACTATTTGATTTATACCTTTTATTCTATGTTTATATTGTATTATATAGAATAGCTTTTAATACCTCTAGCCTTTTCAACATACTGATGTATAAGCTCACTTACCATCATAGGTTGCTTTATACTTTCTAGCTTACATTCTTTGTTTTCGCCATATTTTATAACTACAGTACCAACCTTAAAGAATTTTTCCATTGAAGAAGTAGTAACAGAAATATCATTTATTTCCTCTAATGCTATTTCTTTTTCCTCTGTATTCATAGCACCTTTTTCTATAAATATTTTTTCCTCGCTAACAGCATATTTTGTAGCACCAATAGGCAAGCCTAGAACTGTCTTTTTACCTCGCCATAAATATGTAATATTAACGCTTTCCATATTTTTACCTCGTTTCTATTCCAAATTTATACTTAGCATACACAAGAATTATATCACTTTTATAGCATAAGTCAAATATACATAATCCCTACACCCCAACACATACATTTATTTACAGGGAGATGATATGTTGGAAAAAACTTTAGAAAACCTATTAAAAACAGCCTTATTGCCCATTGGCAAAACAATGTATATTTACGGCGGTGGGTGGAATGAAAAGGATACTGGTGCAGGTATTGAGGCTATGACTTTAGGCATTGACCCCAAATGGGCAGAATTTGCCCAAAAGCAAGATAGTTCCTATAACTTTAAAGATTATGACTATAAACAAAATAAGGAATATATACACTTAGGTTTAGATTGCTCCGGATATATAGGCTGGCTACTGTATAACATTTTTCAGGATAAGGGTTATGTTGATTTTTCAAGAAAGATAGCCAATAACCTAGCAACAGAGAACAAAGGAAAGGTAAAAAAAGCAAAATATATTACAGAATATAAAGCCGGAGATATTATGAGTGGAGAGAGTGTTTCCCATGTTTGGCTTTCATTAGGTCCATGTAATGACGGAAGTGTTGTTATACTTCATTCCTCTCCGTCTGGTGTTCATATAAGTGGCACACCTACACCAAAGGGCATTGAAAATTCTCACGCAATAGATTTGGCAAATAAATATATGGATAAATATTACCCTGTATGGAATAAAAAATATCCTGTTAAACCTTTTGACTATTTAGGAAAATATAGCCAGTTTAGGTGGTATGACAATGTTTTGTACGACAAATATAACTTGAAAAATATGTATGCTGATAATGTTATGAAAATAATTTTTGAGGAAAAATAAGGGTAGCCAACTGACTACCCTCAAAATGTCTAAAAATCTGATTTTAGAAAATAATTTGCAGTTTTTGACAAATGTATTTGCATATTTTTTCAGATTATCAAAGGAAAGTTGTTAAGAAAACCTTGGTTTTCTTAAATTAATTCCGCAACTCGAGCTTTGCCCAAGTGAGGACAGGGACTGTTTTGTGTTCTTGCGTAGCAAGGACACGAAATACACGGCTGGTCCCTCCCTTAGACTAACTGCAAGAAATGCAAGCATTTCTTGCAAGGCTGTCGACTTTATCGACAGCCTGCCTACTTTTTCCTATTTTTAAAATAAAACATTCCTAAAAAGATACCAGCTACTGTACCAACTACAAAGCCTATTATTATTGCCAAAGTCATAGCCTTACCTCCTTAAATTTAGTTATTGTAACTATTTTACTCCTAAATCCTAAGTTGTCAACTTTCACTTGTATCATTTGCAAGTTTGAACTCTGTTTCATCAGGTACTGCAATATGGTCATCTACAGTAGTTGTGCTACTGGATTGAGTGGCATCAAATTTAAGTGTATTATTATTCTCAACTTTGAAAATAAATGTGTTCTTATTATCATCGGTTTTACAAATAAGATTTCCCTTATTAAACTTTATACTTCCTATATTTCCATAAGAGGATAAAACATCAAATGTAAATGTAAAAGTTTTATCTTCCAAATCTAGTGTTAAATATGGCGTAAAAACATTTTCCTCTGAATCTACCATTTCATAAGTTCCACTTGTAATACCATATGTATTACCATTACAGCCACTTAATATAAAAGATACAATACAAAGCAAAATCCCTGCAAAAATCGTTTTATTCATAGTATCACTTCCTTTTAAAGATACCATTCCGGTCTTCTTGTGCCTATATATGGCACTTTTTTGCGTAATTCTTTAGCCTGTTTTAGGTCTATATCACAAGCCAAAAGCTGTTCACTATCATCAGCCTTACATATAACCTCTCCCTTAGGGTCTACTACTAAAGATTGTCCTGAAAAGTCCATATTATCCTCTTTGCCAACTCTATTACACATAGCAACAAAAACTTGATTTTCCATAGCCTGAACACGAACTTCCCATTCAAACATTTCCATAGGCTCTGCCTTTGTGTTTGCTGTAGGAATTATAATTAAATCTGCACCCTTTAATACACAAGTTCGTATACTTTCCGGCAAATGTCTATCATAGCAAATAACAACACCTACTTTTCCATACTCTGTATCAAAAACCTTAAAGCCGTCATCAGATGGTGTATAATAGTCCTGTTCATAGAAATTTTCAGCCTGTGCTATATGCACCATTTTAGCTTTATCTACTATATTTCCCTGTCTATTTATCCAAAGAGAAGTATCATATTTTTTATTTTCAATACGCATATAAACATTTGGGGACATGTAAATATTGTGTTCCTTTGCTTTTTCTTTTAACTTTTGTACTTCATCAGAACTTTCATATAAACAATACTTTTCCACATTTTTATTCTGGTATTGAGGGAAAAATGGGGATAACTGAATTTCAGGAAAAAATAATAGGTCACAATCTTTTGCTTTATCACAAAAATTAAGTGACTTATTCAGATTTTCTTCTATTTTATCTGTCATTGACATTTGAGCTAATGCTATTTTCATTTTTACACTTCCTTTTATCTGAATTATAGCACAAAAAAAGCATACTGACTATTGACAGTATGCTAAAAATGATTTCTATTTATTTCCGGAACAACTATTTTTGTGTTCGCCACAATGTCCCTCGTGATGGCTATGGTCGTGATGCTCACAATGAACATTTTCGTTGAAGTTAAGTTTATCTTGCAACAAGTCATTTACTGCACTATCAGCATTACCAACAACTCCACCATAGAGCTTAATTCCTGCCTCTGCCAATGCTTGTTTTGCACCATTTCCAATACCGCCACAAATCAAAGTATCTACAGAATTTTCTTTCAAAAATCCAGCAAGAGCACCATGACCACTTCCATTAGTATCTACAATACTTTCATTTATAATTTTTCCATTGGAAATATCATAAATTTTGAACTTTTCAGTATGACCAAAATGCTGAAATACATTTCCGTTTTCAAATGTTACTGCTATTTTCATTTCTATCCCTCTTTGTAAGATTGATTAAATTTCCTTTTTATTGTCAGCTCCAGGAGTTGTAACAATAACCTTTTCTGGATTAATAATTAAAGCACCCTTTGCAGTAGCTGCACCATTAAACATTTTTTCTACCATTGCCTTGAAAGTATCTACTACTGTACCCTCTGTTACATATGTAGCAGTACTCTTAATCTGATAGCCCTCTAAGGTTTCACCATTGTATACTGAAATAGCAATTTTGCCACCATTTGCCTGAATATTTTTTAATGTAGTTTCAAGGAAAACATCGCCCACAACAAGCTTTCCATCCTCTGTAACATCTTTAAAAGCTACAGGCACAACATTAGATTCATTATTACCACAAGTGGCTAAATCCCACATACTTTCTTTAAGTATCTTTTTTACATTTTCATTTAACATTCCGAATACCTCCTAAATTCGTTATTTATTGTAATGTCATTATAGGTAATCTACTTAAAATTAACAATATATTAGTAATTTTATTAGCCACTAATAAATTTAATAGTTACTTTCCACAGAATTTATTAAATGTACAGCCATATCTGCATCTTTTTTATTTACAAAAAACATATACTTTAGCTTTGTGCTATTTCCTCTATTGCCTATAATAGCTGAATCAAAAGCATTTCTCTGGTTTATATATTCTGTCTTTACACTATACTTAATATTATTCTGAGCCAGTACTTCCTGTATTTTATTTCTTTTTTCACTATCCATTACAGTAGCTACATTAACACCAAACAAATTTAACATTTTAGCCACCTTCTCTTATGCTAGATTTATTATCTTCAAACCATTTTCCTGTGCATAGTTTACAGTATAGGCTGTACCACCTGTAGGCTTATTTAAGTAACAAATACAATATTTACTATTGTTTACAAGTCTTCTATTTCTCAAAGTAATGCAATATGGTGTATAGTTTTCAGAAATATATGAAATTTTATCAGCTTGCTTTGCAATAAAATTTAACTCCAGTTTATCGGCTATTTTCCAATTTTTATTGTGATTTTTACAAGGCAACACAAGTATAAGTTTTATGAAAGGATATTTCTTTTTTAGCTTTAAAACAGCCTTTTCTGCAAGCATATCAAAACCTAAAGCTCCACCTACACCGAAGTAAATTACACCTTTTTCTGTTATAAGTTTTTCAATAATTTTAGGCAGTTTAAGTTTAAGCTCCATAGCCTTTATTTTAGAAATATCTCTGTGACCTGTAAAGCAACAAGTCTTTTTCAATATATCTTCATTCATATTAGCTTAATTTATGTATAAAGATACCACTTCTCAATTTAGGTTCAAACCAAGTAGACTTTGGAGGCATAACCTTATTATCGTCAGCTATATTCATAAGCTGTGTCATAGAAGTAGGATACATAGCAAAAGCTACTGTCATTTCTCCACTATCCACTCTCTTAACAAGTTCTCCTAAACCTCTGATACCACCAACGAAATCAATTCTCTTGTCAGTTCTAGGGTCACCAATACCGAGAACAGGTGTTAAAAGTGAGTTTTGCAAGATACTTACATCAAGACAACCAACGGAATCTGTGGCAATAATGCTGTCTTTAGCCTGTAATTTATACCATTTTTTATCTAAGTACATACCAAAAGTATGTATAGCATCTGGTTTATACTGTCCCTCAACTTCTGTTACTGTAAAGTTTTCCTGTATCTTGTCCAAAAATTCCTCTTTTGTAAGACCATTTAAGTCCTTTACAAGTCTGTTGTAATCCATAATATGCAACTGGTCAGCAGGGAAAAGTACAGAAAGATAGTAGTTAAATTCTGCGTTTTTATCATACTCTCCCTCTCCTCTGCGTTTTAAACCAACCTTAACAGCAGAGGCATTTCTGTGATGACCGTCAGCAATATAAAGTGAAGGAACTTTTTTAAACTGTTCTACAAGGTCATTAATTACATTATCCTCATCTATAAGCCAAACCTTGTGTTCCACTTTATCTTCAGAAATAAAGTCATAAATTGGAGCTTTTTCTATTTCCTTTGATATAATCTGGTCAATAGTTTTCTGATTTTTATATGTAAGGAAAATAGGACCTGTATTGGCATTACAATAGTCAACATGATTAATTCTATCCTGTTCCTTATCAGCTCTTGTAAATTCGTGTTTTTTAATAGTATTGTTCAAATATTCATCAATAGATGTACAAACTACAAGACCAATCTGTTCTCTGCCATTCATAGTAAGGCTATATATATAAAAAACCGGCTTATTATCCTGTATAATAACTTTATCCTCTATCATTTTATTAAGGTTAGATGCAGCCTTTTCATAAACCTCTTTAGAGTAAATATCCACATTTTCAGGTAAGTCTATTTCTGCTCTATCAACATGGAGAAAAGAGTAAGGGTCATTCTTTACCATTTCTCTAGCCTCTTTTGAAGTCATAACATCATAAGGTAAAGCTGCTACCTTAGAACAAAGTTCAGGAGTTGGTCTAAAACCTTTGAAAGGTCTAATTGTTGCCATAAAAAACACCTCTTTCTTTCTGTGGGAATTGCCCAAATTTTTAATTTATCCACAATATCATAAATAATTTGTGTGGAAATGTTGTTATATACTCTAATTATATACAAAAATATACTAGAGTACAAGTATTAACAAAATTTTTTGTTATAGCTTTCAAAAACAAAAAAGCCGTCAGAAATTAATCTAACGGCTTAAAAATTATATATTTATTTTGTTATGCTAAAACTCTAACAGCAACAATGCCTTCAACAGCCTTTGCAGATGTAACAACACTATCATCAGCATTGTCTACATCAAGGATTGTATAAGCATAATCGCCCTTTGCATTGTTTGTCATATGTTCAATATTGATACCCTTTTCGCCAAAGAAAGCAGTAATCTGAGCAAGCATATTAGGAGTATTCTTATGAAGAACACAAACTCTTGCCTTACCAGCAATTCTAGGAGCTGAACAGTTAGGGTAGTTTACAGAATTTACGATGTTACCATCTTCGAGGTAAGCCATAATTTCCTTAGCTGCCATAGTTGCACAGTTGTCTTCTGCTTCTGGAGTAGATGCACCAAGGTGAGGTAATGTAATAATACCGTCAACACCTACAGTTTCTTCATTAGGGAAGTCACAAATATAGCAACTTACCTTACCACTTTCAAGAGCAGTCTTAACATCAGCAACATTTACAAGTTCGTTTCTTGCAAAGTTAAGAAGTCTTACGCCGTCTTTGCACTTAGCAAGTGATTCAGCATTAATCATATTCTTAGTTTCTGGAGTAGCTGGAACATGAACTGTAATATAGTCAGCAACAGCATAAATATCATCAAGGTTAGAAGTAAACTTAACAGCATTGTCAAGAGCAAGAGCGTTCTTGATTGAGAAGTATGGGTCATAACCAATAACATTCATACCAAGAGCAACTGCTGCATTGGCAACAAGTACACCAATAGCACCAAGACCAACGATACCAAGAGTCTTACCCTTGATTTCTGGACCTGCAAAGTTAGACTTGCCTTTTTCTACCTGCTTAGCAATATCTTCTGTACCCTGTAAAGACTGTGCCCAAGCATAACTTGCCATAATCTTTCTGCTTGAAAGTAAAAGACCAGTTAATACAAGTTCCTTTACAGCGTTTGCATTAGCACCAGGAGTGTTGAAAACAACGATACCCTTTTCAGCACACTTGTCTAAAGGAATGTTGTTTACACCAGCACCACAACGAGCAACTGCCTTTAATGATTCTGGAAGTTCCATATCGTGCATTTTGAAACTTCTTAAAAGAATACCGTCTGGATTTGCTTCGTTATCAGAAACTGTATAGTTATCAGAAAGCTGACCTAAGCCAACCTTAGAAATTTTATTAAGTGTTAAAATCTTAAACATTATATTATACCCTCCAAAATATGTTCAGAACAAATTAACTTTGTTAATTTGTGGTTTGCTTTGCAAACCATCGGATTTATCTTTCCGATTCACTATTAAAAATAGGCAGGAGGAAATAAAAAACCTCCTGCCATCCATTAGCTTATGTAAAGCATTTTATTACTTATTGTCGTGTTCAAACTTCTTCATAAATTCAACGAGAGTCTTAACACCTTCAATAGGCATAGCATTGTAAATACTAGCTCTCATACCACCAACTGTTCTGTGACCCTTGAGGTTTACAAGACCAGCAGCAGTAGCTTCCTTAACGAACTTAGCATTTAATTCATCACTATCAGTAACGAAAGGAACATTCATAAGTGACCTATCCTTAGGAACAACTGTACCTCTGAACATCATTGAGTTATCAAGGAAGTCGTAAAGGATACCAGCCTTTTCTTCGTTAATCTTCTGGATTGCAGCAACGCCACCCATTTCCTTAACCCAGTCAAATACAAGACCTGCAACATAGATTGCAAAGCAAGGTGGAGTGTTATAAAGAGAGTCCTTGTCAGCATGTGTCTTATAGTTAAGCATTGTTGGACAAATATCCATAGCGTGACCAAGTAAATCTTCTCTAATAATAGCAATAGTAACACCAGCTGGGCCAACATTCTTCTGAGCACCTGCAAAGCAAAGACCAAACTTAGTGATGTCGATTTCTTCAGACATAATCATACTAGAAAGGTCAGCTACAAGAGGAACATTACCTGTTTCAGGAAGTTCAGTCCATCTAGTACCATAAATAGTATTGTTGTAGCAAATGTAGAAATAATCTGCATTTGGGTTAAATGTAGCTTTATCTAAAGTTGGGATATAATTATATGTCTTATCTTCGGAGGAGGCTACAAGGTTTACCTTACCATATCTCTGTGCTTCCTGCATAGCCTTTTTAGACCATTGACCTGTATTAACAAGGTCACATTCGCCCTTCTGGAAAAGGTTAAGTGGAACCATAGCAAACTGAGTAGAACCACCACCCTGTAAAAACAATACTTTGTAATTATCAGGAATGTGCATAAGTTCTCTTAAAGTTGCTTCAGCAGCCTTAATAATGTCGTCAAACCACTTGGAACGGTGACTCATCTCCATTACGGACATACCAGAACCGCCATAGTTTAACATTTCTTTTTGTACTTTTTCTAATACAGGCAATGGTAACATTGATGGGCCTGCAGAAAAATTGTAAACTCTTTCCATTATCTTTCCTCCTAAAAAAATTATAGTAATTTAATTATAATACATTAATCTTATGAAGTCAAGTGCTGTAGCACAGGACAACTTTTTGTTCAGAAGAACAGAAAACCCCATAAATATGAGGTTTTCTGCTATAATTATCTACTTAAATTTTATTAAATAAATGTAAATTTTATTCTGCACTTTCAAGTGCCTTGTCTAAAATTTCCATAGCAGTATCAATATCAGCCTTAGAAACAATAAGAGATGGCACAAAACGAATAATAAACTGACCTGCACCTACTAAAAGTAAGCCTAAATCAATAGCCTTTGCTACTACAGGACCAGCAGGCTTATTAAGTTCAATACCCTGCATAAGACCCATACCTCTTACATCTTTTACTAAATCCTTGTGCTTTTCAGCAACCTTTTCAAGCTGTTCTCTTAAATATGCACCCTGTTCCTTTACATTATCCAATAAACCACCTAAAAGCTCATCAACAACTACATTACCAGCAGCTGTTGCAAGTGGGTTACCACCAAATGTAGATGCGTGGTCGCCAGGAGCAAAAGCCTTTGCTACATTTTCCTTAGCCATCATAAGACCACAAGGAACACCACCTGCAATACCCTTTGCTGTAGACATAACATCAGGAACAACACCAAAGCTCTGGTAAGCAAAAAGTGTACCAAGTCTACCTACACCACATTGAACTTCATCGAACATAAGAAGCATATCCTTTTCGTCACAGATTGCTCTTAATTCCTTTAAAAATTCAACCTTAGCAGGAATAATACCACCTTCGCCCTGAACAGGTTCAAGTAAAATAGCTATTGTCTTGTCTGTAATAGCTGACTTTACTGAGTCAATATCATTAAAGTCTGCATACTTAATGTTTGGAAGCATATCGCCAAGACCTTCGTGGTAGTGGTCCTGACCAGTAGCTGTTACAGCACCAAAAGTTCTACCATGGAAAGACCTATTCATTGTAATAATTTCCTGTCTGCCAGTTGGAGCACCATACTTTCTAGCCAACTTTAATGCTGATTCAATAGATTCAGCACCGGAGTTACAGAAAAATACCTTGTCAAGACTACCGTTTTCAACTAATTTTTGAGCAAGGTCACATTGTGGCTTTGTGTAATAAAGGTTAGAAATATGAATAAGCTTTGCTGCCTGTTCAGAAATAGCCTTTACTAACTTAGGGTGGTTATGACCTAAAGAATTTACAGCAATACCAGCTACAAAATCAAGGTACTTCTTACCATTTTCATCATATACATACATTCCCTCTCCCTTTTCAAAAGTAAGTGGAAATCTATTGTAAGTTTTCATTACATACTTTTCGCCTAAATCAGCTGTTTTCATAATGTATTTCCTCCAATTTATAATCTATCACTTTTATTTTTCTATTAATGTACCAATACCCTTGTTAGTGAATATTTCAAGGATAAGACAATGGGCAATTCTACCGTCTAATATATGTACATTCTTAACACCGGCATTTACACCTGCTAAACAGCATTGTACCTTTGGAATCATACCACCAGCTATTGTGCCGTCAGCAATAAGTTCGTTTATTTCTGCGGTGTTAGTAGTAGAAATAACACTATTAGGGTCATTTACATCTCTCATTACACCTGCTACATCTGTAATAAATACTAGCTTTTCAGCATTTAAAGCACCAGCAACAGCAACAGCTGCATAGTCAGCATTTACATTATAACTATTACCTTCTTCATCTACACCAACTGTAGAAATAACAGGTACAAAATCATTATCAAGAAGTGTATTAATAAGTGTAGTATCTACTTCTGTTACTTCGCCTACAAGACCTAAATCCAAGCCATTTGGTGTAGCCTTTTTAACTTTCATAAAGCCGGAATCCTTACCACAAACGCCTACAGCATTGATACCCTGTAAGCAAAGCTCTGTTACAAGACTCTTATTAACCTTACCAACTAATACTTCCTGAACAACTTCCATTGTTTCTTCGTCAGTAACTCTTAAACCGTCTTTAAACTGTGGTTCAATACCAACTCTTTCAAGGGCCTTGTTAATATCCTTGCCACCACCATGAACAACTACAGGCTTAAAACCTACAAACTTCATAAGGGCAATATCCTTAATAATTGTAGACTTTATTTCTTCATTTACAAGAGCAGCACCACCGTACTTTATAACAACTGTAATGCCAGAAAATTTCTTAATATAAGGCAATGCTTCTGTTAATATCTCTGCCTTGTTTATAATGCTTTTCATAAAATTTCCTCCAAAATTGTGAACTTATACCGTTAGTTAAGCATTTTTGTCACTAATAAATTTAACACCAATACTACTAAACTATCCAAATTTAGTTTAAAACAACTACTATTTTTCAAAGACTATCAAAAGGAAAGTTTTAAGAAAACCTTGGTTTTCTTATTCAATTCCTCAGTCGAGCTTTGCCCGACTGAGGAGGCGACTGTTTTGTGTTCTTGCGTAGCAAGGACGCAAAATACACGGCTGGTCGCTACATTGGTGGGTACGCAGTACCCTTACTGACAAAAATGCAAGCATTTTTGTCACTTGTTTATGAACGATAGTCACCATTTATCTTTACATAATCATAAGTAAGGTCACAACCCCAAGCTGTTGCCTCGCCGTCACCCTCTTTAAGTTTCATATCAATATAAATCTTATGTTCTGCTAAAATCTTAGATGCCTTTTCTTCATCAAATACAATAGGTACACCCTCATTCATAAGGTTAATTGTACCTGCGTCACTTCTGAAATCAATAGTAACAGCCATAGGGTCAAAGTCAGCACCACTATAACCCATAGCACATAAAGCTCTACCCCAGTTAGCATCTTCGCCAAAAAGTGCCGCCTTTAAAAGTGTAGAAGATACAACACTTAAAGCAATCTTTCTTGCATCTTCAACATTCTTAGCACCCTTTACATTTGCTTCCATAAGTTTTGTAGCGCCCTCGCCGTCATCTGCACAAGAAATAGCAAGTCTTTTTGTAATAAACATAAGTGCTTCAGCAAACTTAGTATAATCTTCGTTTTCGCTATCAATAACAGTATTTTCAGCCATACCATTTGCAAGAGCAAGAACTGTATCGTTTGTAGACATATCGCCGTCAACACAAATCATATTAAATGAATCTGCAACAGCGTCTTTTAATGCCTTATCAAGCATAGGCTTAGCAATAGCACAGTCAGTAGTAATAAAGCAAAGCATTGTTGCCATATTAGGGTTAATCATACCAGAGCCCTTAGCCATACCACCAATAGTAACTTCCTTACCACCTACTTCAATAGTAACTGCTACTTTCTTTGGATATGTATCAGTAGTCATAATAGCTTCTGCTGCCATATCACCACATTCTTTTGTATCGCCTATTGTAGGGAATACCTTGTCTACACCGGCAAGCATTTTGTCCATAGGGAGGTTTACACCAATAACACCTGTTGAACAAACTAAAACATTTTCAGCATTTACACCAATAAGGCTACCAAGTTTACCTGCTGTAGCCTTAGCATCATCAATACCCTGCTGACCAGTACAAGCATTGGCATTACCACTATTTACTACTACACCAGAAACTGGATTTTTTACAACCTCCATATCCCATAAAACAGGAGCTGCTTTTACAACATTTGTTGTGAAACAACCTGATGCTACACAAGGCTTTTCACTAACAATAATAGCCATATCTTTTTTTACTTTTTTAATACCTACAGCCTGACCACCGGCTTTAAATCCCATAGGTGCTGTAACATTAGCATTAATTTCCTTCATATACAATAACCTCCTATTTTATGCTGGGAAAATAGGCACATAGTCAATGCCTGTTGTTTCCTCAATACCCATAATAATATTCATATTCTGAACAGCCTGTCCTGCTGCACCCTTGAATAAGTTATCTAATGCACCAATAACAATAACTCTGTTTGTTCTTTCGTCTACTGTAAAGCCAATATCTACAAAGTTAGAACCCTTAACCCACTTAGTTTCTGGGAATACACCCTCCTTAGTAAGTCTGATAAAGTGTTCATTACCGTAATGCTTTTCATATGCTTTTCTAATATCGTCATAAGTGTATTTCTTGTTAAGTGTTGCATAACAAGTAGCAAGAATACCTCTGTCCATAGGAATAAGATGAGGAGTAAAGTTAAGAACTATATCCTGACCAGCAGCAATAGAAAGCTGTTCTTCAATTTCTGGAGTATGTCTGTGGCTTGCTACCTTGTAAGCCTTTACAGACTCATTTAATTCACAGTAATGATTGCCAAGAGAAAGACCTCTACCAGCACCAGTAGCACCAGACTTTGCATCTATTATAATAGAAGAAAGGTCAATCATACCCTCTTTTACAAGTGGGTAAAGTGAAAGAATAGAACAACTTGTGTAGCAACCTGGATTAGCTACAATTCTCTTACCCTTTATTTTATCTCTATTGATTTCGCAAAGACCATAAACAGCCTCTGGTAAAATATCCTTAGAATAGTGAGTAGTATACCATTTTTCGTATACATCAACATCTTGTATTCTAAAGTCAGCACCTAAATCAATAATCTTAGTCTTACTTAATATATCTGCATTAATTTTCTTACTTGCAACGCCATGAGGAAGTGCAAGAAAAATAACATCGCATTTTTCAGCCATTTCTTCAATATGTTCTTCTTCACACACATAGTCTAAATGTGAGTAATTAGAATAAACTTCCTTGTATTCCTGACCTGCGTAGGACTGGCTTGTCATTGTTACTAATTCAGCCTTTGGATGCTGAGTAATAAGTCTTACAAGTTCACTGCCTGCGTATCCTGTTGCACCGATTATACCAACCTTAATCATAAATAACCTCCAAAGCATCTGTATATTTTATTCAATATATTTTTTAAAAATATACATTATATCCAATCAGAATATAGTATATACCTTATTTTGCTAAAAGTACAGTACAAAAATTATTTCATAATTATACATCTGACCTGAATATTATGCAAGTGTTTTTTATATTATTTTTAATTTTTTTAGATTTTTCTATATTTTTTTAATTTTCCCCCTTGCATATTTTATGTATATATTGTATAATGACATCAATAAAAATATAAATTATTTTTTAGGAGGATTTGAAAATGAAAATTGTACTTGCTTATTCAGGCGGTCTTGATACATCAGTTATTATTCCTTGGTTAAAGGAAAACTACGGCAACCCAGAAATTATTGCAGCTTGTGTAAATGTAGGTCTTACAGAACACGAAACTGCTGGTCTTGAAGAAAAGGCTTTAAAGCAGGGTGCTTCTAAGTTATATTGTGAAAATGTTTGTGACGAACTTATCACAGACTACATTTTCCCAATGGTAAAGGCTGACTGTGTTTACGAAGACAAGTATCTTTTAGGTACATCTATCGCTAGACCTCTTATTGCTAAGAAGTTAGTTGAAATCGCTGAAAAGGAAGGCGCTGACGCTATCTGTCATGGTGCTACTGGTAAGGGTAACGACCAAATTCGTTTCGAACTTACTATTAAGGCTCTTGCTCCTCACCTTCAGATTATTGCTGCTTGGAGAGATGACAAGTGGACTCTTCAGTCAAGAGAAGACGAAATTCAGTACCTTATCGACAGAGGTCTTGAAGTTCCTATGAAGAAAGAAGATTCTTACTCAAGAGATTCTAACATCTGGCACATTAGCCACGAAGGTCTTGACCTTGAAGACCCTGCTAACGAACCTAAGTTTGATTCACTCTTAAAGTTAGGCGTATCTCCAGAACAGGCTCCTGACAAGCCTACATATGTTTCTATTACATTTGAAAAGGGTATTCCTGTTGCTATTGATGGCAAGAAGACTTCTCCAGTTGAATTACTTGAATACCTTAACAAAATTGGTGGCGAAAACGGTGTTGGTATCACTGACCTTGTAGAAAACAGAGTTGTTGGTATGAAGTCAAGAGGTGTATACGAAACTCCAGGTGGTTCTATCCTTTACAGAGCTCACAGAGACCTTGAATACCTTTGCCTTGACAGAGCAACTACAGCTTTCAGCGAAGTAGTTCGTTCTAAGTATGCTGACCTTATTTACAGAGGCGAATGGTTCACTCCATTAAGAGAAGCTATTGCAGCTTATGTTGATTCTACTCAGGAATATGTTACTGGTACTGCTAAGTTAAAGCTTTACAAGGGTAACATCATTAGTGCTGGTGTTGAATCTGAATACAGCCTTTACAATGCTGAAATCGCATCTTTCACAACTGGCGAACTTTACAGCCACAAGGATGCTGAAGGCTTCATCAACCTTATGGGTCTTCCATTAAAGGTTAGAGCTATGATGATGGCTAATAAGAAGAATAAGTAATTATTGCCAATTAATTAATATTCCTATATAATAATAGTGGGCGAAGTTCTCGCCCACTATTTTATAGTTAAGGGGTATTTTTATGGTAAAAAAATTATGGGGAAAACTAATTGATGTTGATTTACTTAAAGCAAGTGCTATATTAGCTTATATTAATATCATATTGTATATTGCTTATACTTATTATTATATTAAAAATGATGGTTTAATTATGCTGATTCTTATGGTGTTAGGTTTTTTCTGTATATTTATTACATATCTTTCATTTGCTATGAGCATTGTATCTAATATACTGAATATTAATAAAGGCAAAGTTAGTATAGCCGATTTGTACTTAAAACCAAAAAAATATAAACTTTTATTTATCCCATTTCAGATATTAACACTTTTAGTACTTGCTATTGCATTTCTCCCTTTGATGATGCTTGGTTCGGCAGCATTTATTTGTACACGATTTGGGGGTACGCTTTATATATATTTCATTAATGTCAACATCTGTTTACAGTATATTGTTTGTACTTTTTCTTTATAATAAAAAGAAAATTACTTTATTTGAAACTGTTGTCCATATTATATTGCAGTTAATATTTGTCCTCGACATTGTTGACAGCTTATATTTGGCATCTAAATATAAAAACATTACTATTGAAAAAGAAAGGACTTCACTATGAGCGAAAAGAAACTCTGGGGTGGCAGATTTACAAAATCCACTGATAGCTTTACAGACCATTTTCACAGCTCAATATCTTTTGACAGCAGAATGTACAAAGAAGATATTTTAGGTAGCTGTGCTCACGCAGCAATGCTCGGCAAGCAGAATATTATTCCAAAGGAAGATTCTGACCTTATTATAAAAACATTAAAAGAAATTTTAGCAGATATTGAGGCTGGCAAGGTTACTTTTGATGAAAAGGCAGAAGATATTCATATGAATGTTGAAACTATACTTATTAACCGTATTGGTGATGTAGGTAAAAGACTTCACACTGGTAGAAGTAGAAATGACCAGGTTGCTCTTGACATCAGAATGTACCTCAAGGAACAGATTGTTGATATTAAGGCACTTGTTAAGGAACTTATTACTGTACTTAACAATATTGCTGAAAGAAATATCAATACTGTTATGCCTGGCTACACTCATTTACAGAATGCACAGCCTGTTACACTTGCTCATCACGTTTTAGCTTATGTTGAAATGTTCAAGAGAGATTATGACAGACTTTCTGATACATACAAGAGAACAAATGTTATGCCTTTAGGCTCTGGTGCTCTTGCTGCTACAACTTATCCATTAGACAGAGAATTTGTTAAGGAACAGCTTGGTTTCGATGCTATTACTCTTGACTCTATGGACGGTGTAAGTGATAGAGATTTCGTTATTGAACTTTTAAGTGCTTTCTCAATGATTATGATGCACTTATCTCGTTTCTGTGAAGAAATCATCATTTGGAATTCCCAGCAGTACAAATTCGTTGAAATGGACGATGCTTATTCTACTGGTTCTTCAATTATGCCACAGAAGAAAAATCCAGATATGGCAGAACTTATAAGAGGTAAGACAGGTAGAGTTTACGGTCATCTTATGGCTATGCTTACTGTAATGAAAGGTATCCCTCTTGCTTACAATAAGGATATGCAGGAAGATAAAGAAGGTGTATTTGACGCAGTAGATACACTTAAAATGTGTCTTCCAGTATTTACAAGAATGGTAGATACTATGACTATAAACAAGGACAATATGCGTAATGCAGCTAGAAAAGGCTTTATGAATGCTACTGATGCTGCCGATTGGCTTGTAAAACAGGGTGTACCTTTCAGAGATGCTCACGCTATTATTGGTCAGCTTGTACTCTACTCTATTAATAACAATAAGAACCTTGATGACCTTACACTTGATGAATACAAGGCTGTAAGCGATGTATTTACAGAAGATATTTATAAGGCTATTGACCTTGATACTTGTGTTAATACAAGAACTGTTCCTGGTGGCCCATCAGAAGCATATATTAAGAGCCTTATTGAATTAAATAAAAAGTGTATTGAAAATTTAAAATAACATTTTTAAAAAGCAGTAGGTGATAATTCATCTACTGCTTTTTATATTGAGTTTGATGTGTCAAGTCACAAATTAAGGTCATAATTTATTCTGAATACAATTTTATTTATTAATTTTTTTAAATTTCGGTTATAAGGGACAATTATGGGACAATAACTGTGGTATAGTTTAATCATAGAACAGAGAAGTTATATTTAGCTATTATGAAAGGATGTTTTTTATGGGATTTTGGGACGATAAAGTGGATAATCCAATAGACAGTATGTTTGACTTTGACAGAGATGGCGAGCTTAATTCAACAGAAAAAGCCATGGAATTTGATTTTTTAAGCGGCGGTAACTCATCTAATATTTCTATGAGCGATGATGATTTGTACCAAGACCTGTCTTTTACTGGTATTACCAAAGATGAATTCGAGTTAATGGACGATGATGAAAAACGAGAGGCTTTGGAAGATGCCGGCATTGATGTAGACGATTACGATGACTTTGATTCTGACGATTTCAGTTCTGACGACTTTTGCTCTGATGATTTTGGTTCTGACGATTTTGACTTTTAAAATGACAAAAATGGAATGTGTTTATTTCGCACATTCCATTTTTATTTAATCCAAATATTTTTTATCAACATCATCTAAATCAAAGCTATAGTAATTTTTTCTGCCTATTTTATTTTTTATAAGCATATCATCATATTCCTTTAGCACCTGTGTAACCTTATATTTAGAGGTTTCTGTGAATTCCACAAGACTAGATACATCTATACCAGCTTCACCAAAAAGGGTTTCTTGAAAAATGACAAAAATTATATTTTGTTTCTGTTTATCTTTTTTCTCCATAACCTCAATAATTTTGCTATATCTATTTATAATATTTATCCTCTTAATAACAGAATTATTTAAGCTCTCCAATTCCTTTGATAAAATATCCAAAAATGAAATTATAAAAGGTGTCAAATCCCCTTTATTTTTCTTTTCATTTACTGTTTTAAAACCCTTATAATACTGTGATATATTTTCCTTTATTGCATAAGAAAGTCCAAAGCCTGTTAGTGTATTTAATTCCTTTGACAAAAGATAACTGCTTATAAATCGGCTTGTTCTGCCATTACCATCATAAAAGGGGTGAATATATCCAAATAAATAATGGAATATTGCTATTCTTAAAATAGGTATAATATCCCTATCATTTAAAATATTCAATGCCTGTGTCATCATCAAATTTATTTTTTCCTCTGGCATTACACCCTTGTGTATTACCTTTTTTAATGGAGAAAGTACATCTACTCCCTCTTTTCTAAAATAAACTCCGTCAGGCAAATTCAACTTATCATCTTCACTAATTTCTTCCCACAAAAGGTCATTATATATATTTCTTACATCATTACAAGTGATTATGTCAATATTTTCTTCACTACATAGTTTTAGATATTTGTTTACCAATCCTGTAAGTCTTTTATTTTTATCTTCTACATTTTCAAGAATTTCATTTATATCTTTTCTTGTACTTACAACACCCTCTATTTCATTTGTGAGAACAATTTCATCAATAAGGCATTTTTTTATATATTGCTGTAATGCTATTCCAGGAATTTCAGAAGTCAGTTTGTTTAATTCTTGATTTAACACCATTACATTATAAAGTTTGTTTACTACTTCCTCTGTAAGTATATAAAAACATTGATTTTCTTCTATACTGATGTTAAGCCTTTTAGATGCTATACTGTTAAATCTGTTATTATATTCCTGTTCATATTCATTTTTACTTTTATAATACAATGATGATAGAAGTTCATAGTTCAAAAAACCACTCCTTTATTATCGAAAAGTCACAATTTCGCACACTATATATACATATATAGCCTATTAAAGTTCGAAAAATTCCATTTTCAAATTTTAAGTTATATATATTATAACCTAAAAATTAAATTTGTCAATAAAAAAAGTATCGCCCAACAACCGTCAAGCGATACTCTAAAATCACAAATATATTAGTATGCCTTACCCCAGTAAACCATAGTCTTCGCTGGCTTACCACAGCAAACGCACTTATCATCAATATGTTCCTGTTCAAAAGGCATACATCTTGATGTAGCACCTGTCATTTCCTTAATCTTGTTTTCACATTCTTCATCGCCACACCACATAGCCTTTACAAAACCAGGAGTTTCCTTAACTGTCTTTGCAAATTCTTCCATATTGTGAGCAGTATAAGTATGAGAATCTCTGTGCTTTCTTGCTCTTTCAAGCATATCGTGCTGAATAGTATCTAAAAGCTTAGTAACTTCTTCAGCAATATTATCAAGGCTTACAGTAATCTTTTCGCCTGTATCACGTCTAGCAAGAACAGCCTGATTATTTTCAATATCTCTAGGTCCTAATTCTACTCTTACTGGAATACCTCTCATTTCGTATTCGCTGAACTTCCAACCTGGAGATTTTTCGCTATCATCAAGAATAACTCTTGAAACCTTAGAAAGCTGTTCCTTAACTTCGTTAGCCTTTTCAAGAACGCCTTCCTTCTTCTGCATAATAGGTACAATAACTACCTGATTTGGAGCAATTCTAGGTGGAAGAACAAGACCACTATCATCGCCATGTACCATAATTACAGCACCGATAATTCTAGTAGACATACCCCAAGAAGTCTGGTGAACATACTGGAGCTTGTTTTCCTTATCTGTATACTGAACACCAAAAGCGTGAGCAAAGCCATCGCCAAAGTTATGGCTAGTACCTGACTGTAAAGCCTTGCCGTCGTGCATAAGGGCTTCAATAGTATAAGTAGAATGAGCACCTGCAAACTTTTCTTTATCTGTCTTCTTACCCTTAATCATAGGAATAGCAAGAACATTTTCACAGAAATCAGCATAAACATTAAGCATCTGAATTGTTCTTTCTTCTGCTTCTTCAGCTGTTGCGTGAGCAGTATGACCTTCCTGCCATAAGAATTCCATAGAACGAAGGAAAGGTCTAGTTGTCTTTTCCCAACGAACTACTGAACACCACTGGTTGTAGAGCTTTGGTAAATCTCTGTAAGACTGAATAATATTTGCATATAAATCACAGAAAAGAGTTTCTGATGTAGGTCTTACACAAAGTCTTTCTGGAAGTTTTTCCAAGCCACCATGAGTAACCCAAGCTACTTCTGGAGCAAAACCTTCAACATGGTCCTTTTCTTTCTGTAAAAGGCTTTCTGGAATGAATAAAGGCATATATACATTCTCAACGCCAGTTGCCTTAAATCTAGCATCAAGTTCTTTCTGAATATTTTCCCATATAGCGTAGCCATTAGGTCTTAAAATCATACAGCCACGAACACTTGAATAATCAATAAGTTCGGCTTTCTTTACAACATCAGTATACCACTGAGCGAAATCCTCATTCATAGAGGTAATCGCTGTAACAAGTTTTTCTTTAGCCATTTCGATTTCTCCTTAAATAATAATACTTTAATTTTAATACCAAGTGGAAATTTTGTCAAGTTTTTTGAGTATGCCCAAGGGGAATCGAACCCCTAATTCACAGGTCGGAGCTATGCGTTTTATCCGTTAGACTATGGGCACAAAATTCAAGAAATTAAGCCTGTAAAAATGCCTAATTTCTTGTAATTCTTTATGCTTTTTTCTCTTTTCCTATTGTGGCATTTACAATGTAAATACCTAAACTTACAAGCAAAAGTGAAATAAGACTTCTGATATTGAAAATATCCTCTCCTAAAAGAACACCTGAGAGTATAACACCAAAAACCGGATTTAAAAAGCAGTAAATTGAAATTTTACCTACTGGATTGTACTTTAAAAGTGCTGCCCATACAGTAAAAGCTACTGATGACAAAAGTGACAAATAAACCATTATAAATACAGCACTTACATCTGGAGCTTTGATATGTCCCCCAAAGGCAAGACCTATTATCATAATAATTATACCACCAATGCCAAGTTGATAACCAGTTACCATAACTGATTCAGACTTTGCTGTAACCTTTTTTGTAATTACAGAACCTAAAGCAAAGCAAAAGGCTGCAATAAGTATAAATCCATCACCCTGAAATTTAAAGGAAAAGTCCATACCTTGTTCAAAACAACAAAGCACAACACCACCAAAACCCAGTATACAACCTACTACCTTTTTAACTGTCAATTTATCATTTGTAAAAGCAAAGTGAGCCAATATTACAGCAAAGAAATTGCCTATAGAATTAAGTATTGAACCCTTTACACCTGAAAGATATGTAAGTGATAAATAGAAGAATATGTATTCGAAAACTGTCTGTACAGCAGAAAGTCCTAATATTCCACCCCATTCATCTTTTCTAGGTATTACAATTTTCTTCTTTATTATGCAATCGTAAATTACAACTATAAGTCCAGCAAAAAAGAAACGAATACCGGCAAAAAGTAATTTTGACGCTACATCATTTCCCTCTATCTGATAAGCCTCATAGCCTATTTTTATTACTGGAATTGCACTTCCCCAAAGGGCGGTTGAAACAATAGCCAATAAAAGTATATTAAGTGGCTTTGTAAAAAAATTTTTATTCATTTGTTACTCCTTAAATTTTTAAATCTTTATATGCTGTTAAGCCATACATTGAGTCAGCAGATTTTATAGCATTTTCTATTGCCATAGACATTACTCTTGCAGAAAGTGTGCCAACTGTGTTTAAATCAGCCTCAACCTCTCCTACACTAAGGGCGTAAATACTGTCGCCGTCTGCCATTGTATGTACTGGATTTATAGAGCGAGCGTAACCATTATGTGTCATAGATGCTATTTTATTAAGTTTTGTCTTGTCAAATTTGCCATTTGTTATTATAGCACCTATTGTGGTATTTGTGTTAAATTGTTTTTTAGGTTGTATAGATTTATACATTTCTTCCTCTGTACTTGAAAATCCAGTTTTATCCTCATTTAAAAGTCCTGCTATTCTATTGCCATTGGTATCAAAAACATCGCCAAAGGCATTAAGCACAACAACTGCACCTACTTTTAATTCTCCTATTTTAACACAGGCAATACCTAGTCCAGACTTCATACACCTTTCAGCACCTAATATTTTGCCTACTGTTGCACCAGTTCCTCCGCCTACGCAACCAGACTGTGGGTTATTTAACTCTGCATTTTCACAGGCCTTTATTGCCATAGCCTTATCAGGTCTTGTCAATACATCTCCTACAGGCAAGTCAAAAATACAGCTTTGACAAACCAATGGAACTTTTGTAACCCCAACATCGAAGCCTATATTTTTCTTTTCCAGATATTCCATTACACCACCAGCAGCATCAAGCCCAAAGGCTGAACCACCACTTAACACAACTGAATGTATAACCTCTGCATCTGCCACAGGATTTAAAAGAGGAGTTTCTCGTGATGCCGGTCCACCACCTCTTATGTCTACACCAGCCCTTGCACCCTTTGGGCAAAGAATTACCGTAATACCTGTTCCTCCATTATAATCTTGGGCATTTCCGATTTTTACACCATCTATTTCATTTATGTTTATGTTTTCCACAAGTACACCCTCTTTTTATAACATATGTGTATAAGTTCTAAAATCAAAAACTATTTAAAACATTTTATCACATTTCGACCTTTTATACAACTTGCAAAGAGGAGTATACTATGATATACTTATGATGAATAGGAGGGATTTTAAATGGAAATTTTTAAAACTGTTATTGAAAATACCAATACCCCACAGATACAGGAATTATTGAAATCATTAGACAATACAAAAGATGTACTTCTTACTAGCGAAAACACAGAAAATCCTGAGATTGTAGATGTTCAGTTCATTAAACCAATTAATCAAATTGAAACTTTAGGAAACATTCCATCTTCACTTATTTCTGAAATTAAGGACAAGTGTGGCGATGATGTAACATTTGAAATTTCTGATTATGAAGTTACATATGACAATGGCGTTTACGGTCTTGAAGTTGACCTTGTTGTTGATAACAGACACGCTGAAGTACCAAAGAGCAAAAATTTGCCATGGCCTATACTTATTCTTGTTGGTGTATTAACAGGTTTATTAACAATAATATTAGTTATTATTAAATTATTTAAAAAAAGTAAAAAGCATTAATATTCAGAACAAATTAACTTTGTTAATTTGTGGCTTGACAAGCAAGCCATCGGATTTATCTTTCCGATTCACTACAAAAAATGGGTGAACATTTTGTTCACCCGCTTTTTTTATACTAAATTGGAAATATCTATAGTTCCGAATACAGTTTTACATCTGTTCTGGAGCTTTCAAGCCTATTGTTTCAAGGCCCTTCTTAATAGCATCTCTAACAGCCATAACTACAGCAAGTCTAGCTTTCTTTAATTCGCCCTCGCTGTTCATAATATTATTTTCATTATAGAACTTATTAAATGCCTTACAAATTTCAATAATGTGTCTTGTAATAATGTATGGTTCGTTCTTTTCTGCTGCATCTACAAACTTAGCAGGGAATTCATCAAGAGCCTTGCATACATTTACACTAGCTTCATCAGTAAGTAAAGTAGTATCAACGCTACCTTCAATAGAATCAACACCAGCTTTTCTTAAAATACTGCAAGCTCTAGCGTGAGTATACTGTGCATAAGGACCAGTTTCGCCCTCAAAGCTAAGCATCTTTTCTAAGTCGAATACTACATTCTTAATTCTTGAGTTATATAAATCATCAAAGATAATTGCACCGATACCAACTTCTTCAGCAACAGCTTCCTTGTTTTCAAGGTTAGGGTTCTTGCTTTCAATAATACCTCTAGTCTTTTCAACAGACTGGTTAAGAATATCTTCCATAAGTACAACATGACCCTGTCTTGTACTTAACTTACCGTCCCCAAGACTTACAAGACCGAAAGGAACATGAACTAAATCCTTTGCCCATTCATAGCCCATAAGGTCAATAACCTTGAACCATTGTGCAAAGTGAAGATTTTGGTCAAGAGCAGTAATGTAAATACACTTGTCAAAATCGTAAGTTTCTTTTCTGTAAATAGCAGCTGAAATATCTCTTGTAGGATAGAGAGTACCACCGTCACTTCTAAGAATAAGACAAGGTGGCATATTGTATTTTTCAAGGTCTACAATCTGAGCACCCTGACTTTCTGTAAGAAGATTTTTCTCCTTGATTTCTTCTACAACAGCAGCCATTTTATCATTGTAGAAACTTTCGCCGGCATAGCTATCAAAACTTACGCCAAGTCTTTTGTAAATTCTGTTAAATTCAAGCATACTGATGTCGCAGAACCACTTCCAAAGGTCAAGAGCTTCCTTATCGCCCTCCTGCATTTTTACAAGCCAAGCTCTAGCCTCATCATTAAGAGATGGGTCCTTGTCAGCTTCCTGATGGAACTTAACATAAATACGGCTTAATTCCTTAATATCGTCTTTTTCAACAGCCTCTTTGTTACCCCATTTCTTGTAGGCAACAATAAGCTTACCAAACTGAGTACCCCAGTCGCCTAAGTGGTTGATACCAACGCACTTGTAGCCAAGAGTCTTATAAATATTGTAAAGAGCATTACCAATAGCTGTTGAACGCAAATGTCCAATGTGGAAAGGCTTTGCAATATTAGGTGAAGAATAGTCAAGAACAACAGTCTTGCCCTTACCAAGTTCACTGTTTACATAGTCGCCCTTTTCTTCAAGAACCTTTGTTAAAATGTTCTTAACATAAACACTCTTATCTACATAGAAGTTAATGTATGCACCAACAACCTGAATGTCTGAAACAAAATCAGGCTTAACAAGTTTTGAAACAATATCCTGTGCAATAAGTGGAGGTGCTTTTCTTAAAGTCTTTGCTAATCTAAAGCAAGGGAAAGCATAATCACCCATTTTTGTATCAGCAGGAATTTCAACAGCTGTTTCTATATCGGATACTTCAAGCTCTGCTGCCTGAGCAATAGCCTGAGCAATACCTTTTACAAAATCCATAGTCATTCTCCTTAAAATTATAATCGTAATAACATAAATATACAGATTAATTATAACACAAATGTTTTTTTATGGCAATAAAAAAAGCCCCTATATGGGGCTTTTTATTAGAATTTATTATAAATTCAAGCTGTTAATCCAATTTTCAACAGTTTTGCTGTCTGCGTGAGGACGCAATACCTTGCCATTTACCCATTTTGTAGATGCTGAACAAGACTTCTGTAAAATGCTGTCAGTCTTACCCATACCACTTCCACCAGAAGTTGCAAAGGTAACAACCGTCTTACCTGAAAAATCATAGCTTTCTAAGAAAGTCTGTACAATTCTTGGTGCTTCGTACCACCAAATAGGGAAACCAACAAAAACTGTGTCATACTGGTCCATATTTTCTACCTTATCAGCAATAGTTGGTCGAGAGGCTTTATCCTGCATTTCTATAGAACTACGGCTACTTTTGTTCTGCCAGTTTAAGTCAGCAGATGTATATTTTTCTGTAGGAGCTATTTCAAAAATATCTCCCTTTACTACATCAGAAATAGTCTTTGCCAAAACCTTTGTATTGCCTTCTGCTGAAAAATATGCTACTAATGTTTTACTCATTATAATTCCTCCTCAAATTCATACTTACAATAATGTTATACACCTTTGAGTAAACTATAAGTCAATAGTTTTTTGAAAATTTTCATATACTTTTCATTATTGCAATAACATCAAGAGAATTTATAGCACCGTCGCCATTATAGTCGGCATTTTCAGTTGAAAACTTATCTAATGATATTCCTGATATATTTTTCAGTATAAGAACGGCATCTTTTCTGTCTACTTTGCCGTCATCATTTACATCTCCTAACAATATGTTAGTGTAGCCATTATTTTTCTTATATACTGTGTAATGCTCTATGTTAAGTGTCGGTACATTGTCCTTTTCGCCCCTGTCTATATTCTGATACCATTTAATATCACTTTGGTCACCATTAAGGAGATATGCCACCTCGCCACTTGCCAACTGTTCATCTGTAACTGATGTAGCTCTTGACGAAGACTTTCCACAGTTCTCGTTGTAATAGCAATTTGTTAACACACCCTCATTATATGTATCACTAGCTATTGCATTGGAATAATAATTTCCTATTATTTTACCATTATATAAGCAATCAGATACTGTATCGCTTATTATTCCGGCAATACCACCACAGTAATACTTTCCAACTATTGTGGCATTACTATAACAATTTTCTATATTGCCATCATTCCAAGCACAACCAACAAATGAACCTACCTTGCTACAACTAGTTCCTCCAAAATAACTGTCTACAATAGAGAGATTTTTTATTGTACCATTATTCATTTGTCCAAAAAAGCCACAGTAACCACTTGTACTATTGCCATATAATCCACTTATACTGTAGCCTGCTCCGTCAAATACGCCACTATACAATCTAACTAATTGCGAATACCCCTTTCCTATTGGCATCCAATTATACTTTGGTGTACCCTGTACATTACCACTACTGTCTAATAGATTTTCATTAGCCACTATATTTGTTATAAGTTTTGCATTTACCCTTACATTGCCTGCATCTACATACCTTTGGAACCATATTAAATTACCATAACTGCTTATTTCATAATAATTGTCTACAAGTTGTGGTTCTTCTACACCATAATTACATTCACTACAAACACCTTTTTCGTATTTTTCATGAGCACAAACTTTATTACATATATCACATATACCCTTATTGTATATATGGATATGTTTATCTAAATCGTTTGTATAGATATTGTCACCCTTGTAAACTCTGTAGTGTTCTGAACTAAGTGTCGGTGCATTGTCCTTTTCGCCTTTATCTATATTCTGATACCATTTAATAGCACTTTGGTCGCTATTAAGGAGATATGCTACTTCACCGCTTGCCAACTGTTCATCTGTAACTGCTGTGGCTCTATCTGACGAAAGTCCACAATTCTCATTGTAATAGCAATTTGTCAGTTTTCCATAACCTCCATAATCACTAGCTATTGCATTGGAATACTTGTTTACTGTTATTTTACCATTGTATAAGCAATCAGATACTGTACTCTTTATTTGACCTACAATACCACCACAGTAACCACTTCCGACTATTGTAGCACTGCTATAGCAATTTTCTATATTAACATCATCATAACCACTGTAACCAATGAATGTACCTACATTGGAGCAACCCTTTCCCCCAAAGTAACTGTCTACTATAGATAGATTTTTTATTGTACTCTTATACACTTCTCCAAAAAAGCCCCAATAATCTCCCGTACCATTGGCATACAATCCACTTATGCTATATCCTGCTCCATCAAATACACCATTATAACTATCACTACCACTTGAATATACCTTTCCTATTGGTACCCAATTGTACTTTGGTGTACCCTGTACATTACCACTACTATCTAACAGGTTTTCATTAGCAACAATATTCGAAGTAAGTCTGGCATTTATATTTACATTGCCTGCGTCTACATACTGCTGAAACCATATTAAATTGCCATAATTGGCTATTTCATAGTAATCGCCTACAAGTTGTGGTTCTTCTACACCATATTCGCAATATGTACAAATACCATTTTTGTATTTTCCATGAGTACAAGCCTTATTACATATATTACATATACCATTTTTGTATACATGGCTATGTTTATCTAAATCGTTTGTATATATATTGTCACCCTTGTAAACTCTATAATGTTCTGAGTTAAGTGTCGGTGCATTGTCCTTTTCGCCCTTATCCACATTCTGATACCAGATAATGTTATTTTGACTACCATTAAGGAGATATGTAACTTCTCCACTTGCCAACTGACTATCTGTAACTGCTGTTACTCTTTCTGATGAAGATCCACAATTTTTATTGTAATAGCAATTTGTTAGTTTTCCAAAATTTCCATAGTCGCTAGCTATTGCATTACAATAATCTTTCCCTGATATTCTACCATTATATAAACAGTTTGACATTCCCCCCAATATCTCTCCAGCAATTCCTCCACTGTGCCTATAGCTAACTATTGTAGCACTACTATAGCAATTTTCTACACTACTGTTAGATACATTAATTCCAATAAATGTACCTACATAGGAGCACTTTTCTCCTCCAAAATAACTGTCTACTATAGAGAGATTTTTTATTGTGCCATTATGGAATTTTCCAAAAAAGCCACAGTAATTATTTGTACTATTGGCATACAAACCACTTATACTATAGCCCGCTCCATCAAATATACCACTATAGCTATTCTGTACTAATGAGTATACTTTTCCTATTGGTGTCCAATTATACTTTGGTGTACCCTGTACATTGCCACTACTGTCTAACAGATTTTCATTAGCCACTATATTTGTTGTAAGTTTTGCATTTATTTTTACATTGCCTGCATCTACATACTGCTGAAACCATACTAAATTACCATAATTGCCTATTTCGTAGTAATCATCTACAAGTTGTGGTTCCTCTACACTGTCACATACACTACAAATACCATTTTTCCAACTATGAACACTACAGTAATTAGTATATGTATTGTTATAATAAAAAACAATGTGATGACTTGAATCAAGAGTTGGATTACTGTCCTTTTCGCCTATATCTATATTCTGACGCCAAACATCAGAACTCTGATTTCCATTAAGGAGATATGTCACTTGTCCACTTGCCAATCCATTAGTTGTAACAGCTGTTGCAACTGTAGAATTAAGTCCACAGTCTCCTTTATAATAGCAATCATACACTCTAATATTGTTGTCTGTGCTATTCTTCTTAACTATAGGGTCAGCATAAATAGAGCTACCCAGTATACGGAATGTACCAGCATACAAACAATTTCTAATATTAGCTACACTGGTTTTTCCCACTATACCACCATAATAATCACTTGCATATATTATGGCATTACTGTAGCAATTTTCTAAATTAACAGCGTAGCCCTCTCCAACAAATGTACCTACATAATTAGATTTGTTAACTCCTCCAAAAAAACTATCTACTATAGCAAGGTTTTTAACTGTACCTCTACCCATTTTAGCAAACAATCCATAGTATCCAGCACCTTTAGTGTCATAAAAAAATAATCCTGTTATACTATGTCCGGCACCGTCAAGGGTACCGTTATAACTGTTAGTAGCAAATCTAAAATTTCTTCCTATAGGTGTCCAAATATTGCTTGGTGTTCCATTTAAACTTCCTTTATCATTAAGCAAATTTTCATTAGCCACTATATCCGCTGTAAGTCTGGCATTTATTTCTAAATTGCCTGCGTCTACATACTGCTGAAACCACACAAGGTCCTCATAGCTGTCCAGTTCATAATAACCGTCTGACGCCTGTGGTGGCGTTGTTGCTGAAAAAGTATTTAAAGCAAAACCAACTGTTACTAATACAATTCCTACTAAAAAAGCCGTTAAAGTTTTTAATTTTCCCATATTTTTGCCTCCTTTATTTTTATAAATTTTTCATTATTGCAATGACATCAAGGGAATTTATAGCACCGTCCCCATTGTAGTCAGCATTTTCAGTTGAAAACTTATCTAATGCCATTCCAGAAATATTTTTCAATATAAGAACAGCATCTTTTCTATCTACCTTGCCGTCATCATTTACATCTCCTAACAATATGTTAGTGTAGCCATTATTTTTCTTATATACTGTGTAATGCTCTGAGTTAAGTGCCGGTGCATTGTCCTTTTCGCCCCTGTCTACATTCTGATACCAGTTAATAGCACTTTGGTCGCTGTTAAGGAGATATGCCACTTCCCCACTTGATAACTGGTCATCTGTAACTGCTGTGGCTCTTGATGAAGAAAGTCCACAGTTCTCATTGTAATAGCAATTTGTTATTGTTCCATAATTATATGTATCACTAGCTATTGCATTGGAGCTACCTTTTGCTGTTATTTTACCATTGTATAAACAGTTAGATATTGTACAATATGTTTCTCCAACAATACCACCACAGTAATACCCTCCAACTATTGTGGCATTGCTATAACAATTTTCTATATTACCACTACCATTACCAACAAATGAGCCTACATAGTAACAACTACTTTCTCCAAAATAACTGTCTACTATAGAGAGATTTTTTATTGTACACTTATACACTTGGCTAAAAAATCCCCAGCTCTCTCCTGTACCATTGGCATACAATCCACTTATGCTATATCCATCTCCATCAAATATGCCATTATAGCTATTTGATTCGTTTGAATACACCTTTCCTATTGGTATCCAATTATACTTTGGTGTACCCTGTACATTACCACTACTGTCTAACAGATTTTCATTGGCAACTATATTCGCTGTAAGTCTGGCATTTATGTTTACATTGCCTGCATCTACATACTGCTGAAACCATACTAAATTACCATAATTCCCTATTTCGTAGTAATCATCTACAAGTTGTGGTTCTTCTATGCTATTACATTCAACACAAATACCATTTTCGTATTTCTCGTGAATACAAACCTTATTACACACATTACATACGCCATTAGCATACATATGAATATGCTTATCTATATCATTTGTATATTGACTTTCCCCTTTATAGACTTTATAGTGTTCTGAATTAAGGGTTGGCAATTTATCCTTTTCTCCTTTATCCACATTTTGATACCAATTAATAACACTATAATCCCCATTAAGGAGGTATGCTACTTCGCCACTTGCCAACTGGTCATCTGTAACTGATGTGGCTCTACTTGACAAGCCCCCACAATTTTCATTGTAGTAGCAATTTATATTTTCATCCATATAACATATTGCATTAGGAGAATCTTCTGTTGTTATTTTACCATTAAATAAGCAATTAGATATTTCCCTATCTGTTACTCCCGCAATTCCACCACACATAGATCTTCCGGATACTGTTGCACTGCTGTAGCAATTTTCTATATCGCCATAGGTTATACCTGCAAAAGTAGAGGCATAATAACATCTATTGCTTTCAAAATAACTATCGACTATAGATAAATTTTTTATTGTGCCATTTAATCTTGCAAAAAGACCACAGTAATTTTGTGTATCATAGGTATATAACCCACTTATGCTGTAACCTGCTCCATCGAATATACCATTAAATTTATAGCTTCTTCCTATTGAAATCCAAGTATACTTAGGTGTGCCTTGTACATCACCATTACTGTCTAACAAATTTTCATTGGCAACTATATTTGCTGTAAGTCTAGCATTTATATTTACATTTCCTGCATCAATATACTGCTGTAACCACACTAAATTTCCGTAATTGCCTATTTCATAATATCCGTCTACAAGTTGTGGTTCTTCTATTTCGTTACAAACCACGCAAAATCCATTTATATATAAATGGGAATGTTTACTTTCATCATTTGTATATGTATTTCCACTCTTATATACTCTATAGTGTTCTGGATTAAGTACAGGCAAGTTATCCCTTTCACCCTTATCAATATTCTGATACCAATTTATAACACTTTGGTCGCCATTGAGTAGATGTGCTACCTCGCCACTTGCTATCTGGGCATCTGTAACAGCTGTTGACTGGGTATCATCAGCACCACAATTTTCGTTATAGTAATTGTTTTTTACAATAACTCCAACATGACCCTTATTAGTTATTGCATCAATATTTTTTGCAAAGAAACCTTTTATTTTACCATTGAAAAAACAATTTTCAATATATGCGTGGTTTCCATTTTCATACATACTGCCTCTAGCACCTGCTGCAATACCGGCACAATCATCTCCATATAGTGTGGCACTGCTATAGCAATTTTCTATACGCCCTTCGCAATAACCAACAAAACTACCTACAGACGAACAGTATTCTCCACCAAAAAAGCTATCAACTATATTAAGATTTTTTATTACAGATTTTTCCTTTGTAGCAGCAAAAAGACCACAATATTCCTCAAATTCATCTTCATAATATACACACAAACCACTTATAGTATGACCTGCTCCGTCAAGAGTACCATTAAAAAGTTGATTTCTTGTGGCTATTTTATCTCTGCCTATAGGCTTCCAGTTTGGAACATCGTATCTATTAAGGTTGCCATTACTATCTAACACATACATATAATGGTATATATCTGCTGTAAGTCTGGCATTTATTTCTAAATTACCTGCGTCTACATACTGCTGAAACCACACAAGGTCCTCATAACTGTCCAGTTCATAATAACCGTCTTCTGCCTGTGGCGGTGCTTCGTAGTCAGTTGCAAAAGCTGATACCCCCAAACAAGCAAAAATACAAAACAAACTAAAAATTAACCCAAATATAGCCCTAGTCCTTTTCATAGTAATCCCTCCATTTATTGCCATAATATATCTATCTCCTATATATATTTTACCATATTGTGGAAATATAATATAGCTTTTAATGTAAAACAAATTGTAAAATTTTTTAGGATATTTTTAGAAAACAAGAGGAATTTTAGCCCTTTAAGGCAATTTTTAGACAAAAAAATACTACATTACACAATTACGGGTAATGCAGTATTTTAGGTAATACAGTATATTACATAAGATTTTCAGGATTTAAACATTCTAATTCTTTAATTACAAATCTACCGTCTTTACGAATAAGCACATCGTCAAAGTAGATTTCGCCGCCACCATATTCTGGTGTCATTATTAATACTAAGTCCCAATGAATAGCACTTCTGTTGCCGTTGTCGGCATCATCATAGGCATTACCAGGAGTAAAGTGGATACTACCACTTATCTTTTCATCAAAAAGAATGTTCTTCATAGGCTTTGTTACAAATGGATTTACACCAATGGCAAATTCGCCTACATATCTAGCACCGTCATCAGTATCAAAAACTTCGTTTACTTTCTTATTGTCATTTGCTGTAGCATTTACAATCTTGCCGTCTTTAAATTCAAGACTAACATGTTCAAAAGTAAAACCGTCATACTCTGAAGGTGTGTTGTAAGTAATTTTACCATTAATAGAATTTCTAACAGGTGCAGTATAAACTTCGCCATCAGGAATATTCATTTCGCCAGCACACTTAATAGCTGGAATATCCTTAATGCTAAATGAAATATCAGTATCCTTAGCTACAAGTCTTACTTTGTCTGTCTTATTCATAAGTTCTACAAGGTTGTCCATAGCCTTACTCATTTTGCTGTAGTCAAGGTTACAAACCTTGAAATAGAAATCCTCAAAGGCATCAAGACTTGAACCAAATGCCTGTGCTAAAGAGTTGTTAGGGTATCTTAAAACAACCCACTTTTTCTTTAAGCGTACATCCATATGTACTGGATTTGAATAATACTTTGAAAATACAGCAAGTTTGTCGCTAGGAACATCAGCCATTTCTGAAGTATTGTCATTACAACCTATACCAATGTAGGCGTCCATCATATCCATTCTCTTAGCATCAATTTCAGCAAGAGGTTCATACTGTTCCTTGCTTGCACCCATTAAAAGCTCTCTTTCAATAACATTGGAATGAATATCTACATAAGGGTAGCCACCAACAGCATAAACTTCTCTTATAATAGCCTTTACAAGAGGGAAAGCAGAAGTACCATTACAACCAATAAGCACTTTTTCGCCCTTTTGTACTCTACAACTATAGTTTACTAAATTTTTTGCTAAAACTTCAAATCTTGAATCCATTTCAACATCTCCTAATTATAAAAATTAATCAAAATACTTGTAAATCTTAGCCTTGTAAAGTGCAAAGCCAAGAACGAAGAAAATAATAAGGCTTGCAACAGCCTGCATAGCATTAGATGGAACAGAACCAATAGAAGCAGAAACGCCCTCAAGAACTGAGCCACCAAGGAAATAGCCTACAACCATAATAACCATAGCTACTACAGATGCAAGAATTGTGTATACATTAACAAAGTTTTTGTTTACACTATACTTATGAGCAATCATACCGGCAACAAGACCTTCAATACCCTTAATAATAAATGTAGCTATTGCCCACTGTGGATAACCACTTAATAAGTCTGCAAGACCAGAGCCTAAACCACCAGCTACAAAACCAACCTGAGGACCGAAGAAAATAGCTGAAATAAGAACGATAGAATCGCCAATATTTACATAGCCCTGAGTTGCTGGAATTGGAATTTGGATAATCATAGTTGCAACACAAGTTAAAGCAACTAATAAACCCATAGCACATAATTTTTTCGTTGACATAATACAACCTCCATTTTTTGTAATTTTCTATAGCATTATACTACAAAATAATGGGAGTGTCAAAAAAGTAAACTATAGACTTTTCTCATCTTTTGTTGTTTTTTAATTGTCAGTATTTTCAATATTTTTTTGACTGCTATAATTAATAAAAACATCGTCTAATGCTCCAGTATGCTTAAAAGAAATTAACTCAAAAACAATTGGCAGCTAGAATAGGTTTAGCTATTAGTGCTGTATCTTCCTATGAGTCTGGTAGCCGTTATCCATCTTTTGAAACATTGATTAAATTAGCTAGAATTTTTATGTTTCTACAGACTACCTTTTAGGGCTAACAGAAAAGAGAAGTATTGATGTTACAGGACTTACTGATGAAGAAATTGAATTAATTTCACAGTTAGTAGATAAATTGAGGAAATAAAATATTTTATAAGTTAACAAATGGTTTAAGAAGATGACCGGTTATTTAGTCAATACATTAATAGGGTACTTAGAAAACATATCATATACAGAATAAAAACAACATAAATGATAAAAGTAATTAAGGCTGTCGAAAGGACAGCCTTTTTTAGTATTAACAGATTTTCATAATATCTATTAAATTTTCTACATATGATATATGGGTGATAATATGATTATTATTGGATTTATTGCAATAGCTATAATATTGATATTGAGCATAGTGATATTTGTAAAAGACCGTAAAAATGACAAATGCGAGTGCAAAGGCTGTAACCTCTGTACTCGCAAATGTCAACAAACAAAACACAAACAATAAAAAAAGAAGTCTTTATATTATATCCAAAAGAAATATAAAAAAAGATGCCCAGAGACGGAATCGAACCGCCGACACGAGGATTTTCAGTCCTCTGCTCTACCGACTGAGCTATCTGGGCAAATATCAGTCACAACAAAGTTATTATACTTTATAATGACTGATTTGTCAAGCATTTTTTATAAATTATTTTTCGTCAAAGTTTTCAAGTATCTTCCTCTGACTTTTCATCGCTACTATCGTCATTTTCATTAGTCGCCTGTTCGCCACTCTCATCTGACGGAGCAACCGTTGTTCCCTGTCCTCTTTCGTAAATAGTAACATCTACAGTAACAGGAGCTTTAAGTGTAGCATAGTTAGGCAAATTCAATTTTAATTCAACCTTATGAGTACCTACATCTAAGCCTGTTAAATCCAATGACGGTTTAAGGCTTTGTGCTGTAATGTTATCTGGTCCACCAATTTCAGCGGTTACACTGTCTGGCAATTTTACAACACAATCCTCTTTTAATCCTATAATATTAATGTCAGTATTTTTAATCTGTATCTTCTTAGCCTGAGTTACCCCAGTTTTAATATTTACAGTAACTGTAGAAGAACTGCTGTTTTTAAGCTGAAGACCAGCATCGGAAATATTCTTGGAAATATCAAATGTCAAAGTAGTATTTCCTGTAATCTTACTTAAATCAATAGTAGGCAAATCAATAGAGCTGACACTGTTTACTTCTTCTGAAGTACCAGCAACACTTACAGATTTAGGTTCCCAATCAATAGAACTTATTTCCAAATGACTAGGCAAAGTTCCTGTTGTCTTTGGTTGATTAATAGTTATTGTACCCTGTTTAGATACTGGTACAGTTACTGTTACCGTTGCCGGGTCACTTGTGAAATTAGTAAGTTCATTACCACTAGCATCATAAGCCTTTACAACAACATCACGAACTATAGTACCTACACTATCATTTAAGTCAACCTCTGCTCTTACAACAGCTACATTACTTATTTGACTAGCCGGTCCTGTAACAGTAACACTTGTTACATCACATACAGGGTTATCTGCTGTATAGCCATTTGCCAAACTACCTGTTGTAGAAACCCTTAAAGTTCTCTTTATACTGTCAATTCTATCAATTTCAACTTCAACATATGTTGGATAATAGCTAGACACATCATAGGTATAAGTATATAAAGTTGACGGCAATGACGGCTTAACTGGTACTTGCACTTTTACGGGATAAGTCTGGTCATCGTCAAGTTCAATCTTAGATAAATCCACTTGAGCTGTAATATTATTTTTGTAATTATTTTTACTAAGCTCGTCCAAAGCTGGTCTTGTTGCCTCAACTCTAAGGTTAATTTTTGTATCTTCAAAATCTCCCTCATTTACCATTGTAAGACCTTGCTCTTTTAATACAGAGGCATTTTCAAAGACAATAGAGGCAGGATAGTTTCTTACCTCTGTTGGATTTATTGTGTTCATAACAATAAACCAAAGGAAAACAGCAATAATCAGAGATACTATCTTTAACATAATATCGTCTGACATAAACTTCTTAAATTTAGAGGATACATCAGTTTTATTTGTCATGTCTGCTCATCCCCCTCCATATTTTGTTTATTGCTTTTGCTCCTGCTGGAGCTGTTTTTTCGCAAAGGTTCAAAAGTTCCTGACGGAAAACTGCCTCACTAACAGCCTTTTCCAACTTGCCATCTCTGGCAATAGAAATTTTGCCAGTTTCTTCACTTACAACAATAATAAAAGCATCAGAAACTTCACTTGCACCAACGGCAGCTCTATGTCTTGTACCTAATTCCTGACCTATTTCACTTTGTGTAACAGGCAAAATACAAGATGCAGCAGCAACTCTGTTATCTCTTATAATAACAGCACCGTCATGGAGAGGTGTTTTATCTTCAAATATATTTATAAGCAACTGGCTGGAAATTACTGCATCTACTGCAACGCCAGATGCACTTACAATATCGCCCATTGATACATTTCTTTCTATTACAATTAATGCACCAGTTTTAACCTCTGCCATTTTGACGCAGGCCTCTGCAATTTCGTTAGCATCTTGAGGAGAAAGCCTATCGTCAGATGATTTGGTCTGCAAAAGCCCTGTAACGCTAGAAAAACCACTTGCACCAATCTGCTCCAAAGCCTTTCTAAGTTCCGGCTGAAAGATTATAATTACGGCAATTACGCCTACTGAAAAAGTTCTTTCTATTATCCAAGTAATAGTATAAAAGTGGAGGTTATAGCTTAAAAGAGAGAATAAGGCAATTACCATAAGCCCTCTAAAAAGTGACCACGCACGAGTTTCCTTTATCCAATGAATTACTGTATAAATAACAATAGCAACAATAATAATATCTATAATATCGGTAATATGTACAGATGGAATGCTCAATGTAGACAAATTCATTTTTCTTATTAAATTATCCATAGGATTCATAGTTTCCGCATTCACAACATCACCTTCTTTTTAATATTCTTATTTTCTCATTAACCAATTTAAGTATAACATACATCACTATTTTTTTCTATTACAAATAAATGAATTTTTCCTTTAATATCCATAGCTTTCAGGCGATTTTTGTCATAAGTAAAAAAAGTCGGACATACCATTAAATAAAAAGGAGTGATAACAATGCTAGACTATATATGGGCAGGTATGATACTGATTGGAATATTGTCAGCAGCCTTTACAGGTCATATGGCAGATGTAACAAACGGTGCTATATCTTCGGCAAGGGAGGCTGTATCTACAGCTTTAACAATGCTAGGGGTCATTTCACTTTGGACAGGTCTTATGAAAATAGGCGAAAAAGCCGGTATAGTTTCATCTATGTGCCGTAAAATTACGCCTTTCTTGAGCCGTCTTTTTCCCTCTGTACCTAAAGAAAGCAAAGCTATGGAGTATATAGGCATTAATGTAATAGCCAATTTTTTAGGCTTAGGCTGGGCATCTACACCGGCCGGCTTAAAGGCTATGGAAGAACTTCAAAAATACAACCCACACAAAGAAAGAGCAACAACGGCTATGTGTGGCTTTATGATTTTCAATATGTCCTCACTCCAGTTGGTATCTGTCAATCTTATTGCCTACAGAACACAGTATAATTCCCAAGCACCCTCAGAAATTATCGGTCCTGGAATAGCTACAACCCTTGTATCAACTATTACTGCAATTATATTTTTAAAAATAATGGAGAAGTATAATAAATGAATTTCCTAATTATAATTTCCGACTTAATAATTCCCATAATATTTGTGTACTTCCTTTACTATGGCTTTGCAAACAAAGTCAATGTTTACGATGCCTTTGTAGAAGGTGCAAAAGAGGGTTTTAAAATAACCTATGAAATACTTCCTACACTTATAGGGCTTATGGTTGCCGTAGGTATTCTTCGCTCCAGTGGTGCTTTAGATATTCTCTGTAATTTTTTATCCCCTATTGCTGATGCCATAGGATTTCCAAAAGAGGCACTTCCTATAACATTTATGCGACTTGTTTCTTCCTCTGCCAGTACGGGCATACTTTTAGATGTGTTCAAAAATTACGGACCAGACAGTTTTATTGGTAGATTTGTTTCTGTAATGATGAGCTGTACTGAAACTATAGTTTACACAATGAGCCTGTATTTTATGTCAATAAAGGTGAAACAGACACGATATACTCTTGCCGGTGCTCTTGTTGCCAACTTTGTAGGTGTTATAGCCAGTTTATTAATCTGTAAAGCCTTATGGGGATAGCCTTTCAATAATAAAATATGCTGTTTCAAGTCAATTTATGGGCGATTTTTCAATCGCCTTTTATTATACTTCAAAAAACTATATATTCTTTCATAAACCAAGCCCACGAATATCCATACTGGATAATAGTCCAGTCTTACAAGACCATTTATATTATAAACCGCTGAAGAATAATCCCAAGGACAAGCATTTACAGCCTTTAAACCTGTGCCACTAAAAAATTCTATAGCAAAAATAAGCAGACCATATGTCATACCTCTTACAATGGCACTTTGCCCCTTTAACTGTTTAAACAAAGGCTCCATAAACACCACAAGACCATAAATAAAGAACATAATAACAGATGTTGTACCCGTTAAACAAATATCCCCCCTTTTTATAAAAGACTGCATACCTGTCCAAAAAACTTCCATAAATATTCCTAAATTACCATAAATAAAATATCTTCTTAACATAGTAATATTATGTTTAATTTTGCTGTTTTTATGTGTAAAAGTCTAACCAATAACTGGGAAAGCCATAAATACAAAAAGACCGACATTTGTCCTAACAAGAATTATGCACACTTCTTGTCGAACTATGTCAGTCTTTAGTATTACCAAAAAGGAGAACCCCGAAGGATTCTCCAATTTGAAATTTATATATAATCGAAATTATATTTTATAAATTAAGCGTTGTAGATAGCTGTCTTTGTATCAGCATCCCAAGATACAGATACGCCGAATGCCTGACCTAAAGCTCTGAAAGGAACGAACATTCTACCGTCAGTGATTTCAGCAGTTACGCCGTTAGCCATAGCGATAGTAGAACCGTTAACATTCATGTTGTTAGAACCAGCCTGGAACTGGATTACAGTCTTAGTAGAACCCTGACCGTAAACGATAGTAGCTGTCTTAGAATTTGCATCCCAGTTTACAGCGTTAGTTTCATCTGGGTTAGCAGCGTTAGCTGAGTCAACACCAAGAGCAAGAGCTACAACTCTTAATGGAACCATTGTAGAGTTGCTAGAAGCCTGGATGTAAGCAGCTACATCAGTATCAACCTTTTCGCCATCCATTACTACATTCTTTTCGCCAATAGTAACTTCAACCTTCTTAGTTAATACAGATTCGCCAGAAACAGAACCGTCAACATTTAAGTAACCAGCAAACTTGAAGCCTTCGTTTACATCGAACATATCAAGCTTGTGAGTTGAAGAATCGTCGATATCCTTGTTAAGAGCAGCAGCTGTTGTATCAGGGTCACTTACGCTACCTGAGCAGATTGTGCTAGAGTAAGTATCAACATCATCATCGTAGTTGTTAACTACAGCGTCGCCGTATACCTTTAAGTCGTATGCACCGTAAGGTACTGAACGAGTTGTACCAACCTGAACACCTGTAATCTTAACTGTAGATGGAGTGCTGTAAGAAGCAGTATCTACCTTGAAGCTCATTTCGCCATCAGATACCTTGAAGTTCTTTGCTTCTAAGTTACCATCAGTAGTTAAAGTAAGGTTATCAGCATCAGCGAAACCTAATTCCTTAGAACCGTATAATGAATCAATAGCTAACTTAACTGTGTTGCCATCAAGTAATGCACCTGCAGCATTTTCAGTAATAGTGATATCAGAAGTATCAATGTTCTGGTAACCCATAGCAGCCTTAGTTTCAGTAGCTTCAACAGTGATTGGAGTTACAACCTTAGCAACTGTTACAGGAGTGATAGTGTCAGCTTCAACACCAGCACCAGAAACAGCAACTGTTACATCACCAGTGAAAGCAGCATCTGTAGAAAGGTAAAGGTACATATCTACGTATGCAGCATCGTTTCTTGAGAAACCGTTGAATACATCAGAATCCTTTTCGATTCTTAAAGTCTGACCATCGTTAGAAAGGCAAGCGCCATTTTCGAAGTTAGACTGGTTTAACTTGTCAACCTTATCAACGTCCATACCGATAATCTTAACGCCATCAGGAACAGTGAATTCAAGCTTTCTTGAAGTTAACCAAGCACCTGGAGTAGTTTCTTCAAATCTGAACTTAGCTGTCTTGAAATCGTCATCATCAAGATCGTCATCTCTTAATGGAGATCTACCAGCGAAGATTGTAGGAGCTTCAGTCATAGCTGTTAAGTTGAAACCGTAGTCAGCTCTTGTACCAACCTTTAACTGCTGGCTAGTGATATCTGTACCAGAAACTGTTACATATACATCACCGTAGTTCTTTTCGTCGTTGTTAGGAACCATTACAAGACCGTCGATAGTTAATGAAGATAACTTATCCTTGTCGATCTTAGCGATATCTTCCTTAGAAAGTGTGAATACTACTTCGTTAGCACCGTCAGCGATAGTCTGGCTTAATGCAATAGAACCACCGATAGCAGCGTTAACACCACTCTTTAATGTAACTGTACCAGCCTTGAACTTGTAAGGGCCGTTAGCCTTAACCTTAACAGTACCGCCTTCAGTTGTGAAAGTGCCAGAAACATCTTCCTTAACTGTAATCTGTGGAACGCTGATGTTACCACTGTGAGTCTTAACATCTGTAGATACTACAGAAGAAGTTGTAGAACCTGAACCAGAAGTAACCTTAGCGATAGTGTAAGAACCACCACCAGTAACTGTAGTTGAGTTAGCGTCTACAGTAACCTTTACATCACCTTCATCATCAGTTGCGTCAACTGGTAATGAAATCTGGTATACAGGAGTACCCTTTGTAGCTTCGTTAGCACCACCAGAGTTGTTCTGGTTAACCCACTTAGCGTCGATTGGGTATAACTGAACTTCCATAGAAGTCTTGTTGATGTACTTAAGCTTGTATGGTAATTCTCTTTCGTTCTTTGCACCTACATAAGCCTTAAGACCAGCTTCTGGGTCGTTAGCATTGTAGTTGTAAACTGTGTCATAAGATTCACCATCGTGAGCCTTGTATGCACATTCTTTGAAGTAATCTTCGTTGTATTCACCGTTTTCGAGGTCGAGAACGATAGATGAGTTAGAAGCGATTGTATCGAGTGGCTTAATCTGTAACTGAGTAAACGCACCGTTAACCTTAACTGCTTCATTTGTCTTAACATTAGCTGTAACGCTAATTGTGTTAGTAGAACCAGCCATTGCTGACATTGGAAGCATGCTAACAGTCATAGCAGCTGCTAATAAAAGAGCAATTTTCTTTTTCATTTCTTTGTTTCCTCCTTATGAAAATAAATGTGTAGAGGCTAGCATATTTACCTCTTTTACAAAAGTATTATAGCATTACACCTACAACTAGTCAACTAAAAAGGTAATTTGTAATATTACTGTAACATACCTTGTAGTTACTGCTGTCGTTTTGCTTGAACATAATATAACACCATAAAAATCAAAAATCAAGGGGTTTTGGGTAAGTGTAAAATAGCTGTAACATTAGTGTCACAATCGTAATCTTTGAACCACATTGGCGTAACATTACGGACAGTTTTGTATTTTTTAATTGTTTTTTCCCTTTTTATTGCCATTATTTTTACAGTAAATGTTACAAAACTGTTTTTGGTATTGTAACATTTCTCTATTTATACACATAAGAAAATATTTGAACTTATCCACAAAAGCTATTTTTCTGACTTATGCACAAATACATTTTTTAATATACACAAACTAACATTTGTACACACCCAACACCCTCCCCTACATTTTAATATTCTTTCTACACACTCTGTAAATAAAATGCGTTTCTTCTATAAATAAAGAGATTTTTTTATTTCACAAAATTTTTAAACACAAAAAAGTGGTCAAACTTTCATTTGACCACTTTTCCACATATTTAATATGTCAATTACTTAGCATCAACTGTTAATGAAACATTGCTAAATGTAATATCAGCATTTCTTGAAACAAACATACCTACATAGTCGTGGTCAGCATTTAATGCTGCAAGGTTTACATCAGAGTATGTTACAGGAGTGTTGTTACCATACTGTGCTGTATAAACACCGTCTTTTCTTGTAAGTTTAAGTTCAATGCTATCGCCTGCTGCTGGAGCAGATTCGAGAACATTTGCCTTATCAAGAGCACCATTTAATCTTGCAAATGGAGCAATTGGAGTTGAGTTACCGCCTACAGACTGCTGAGTGTAACCTGCTGTTACATAGTCAGCCTTTGTCTTGTAGTTATCTGCAATAAACATATTATCTCTACAGATAAGACCGAAGCCAATCTGGTTTGTTGCATTAAAGCCTTCGTTTACTGTTGCAGTAGCTGTTAATGTAAAATCATCATTTGCACCAATTTCCTGGAATGCCATCATCATACCGTCTTCGCTACCTGCAATCTTACCCTTGTTATTTCTAACAACGATTTCAAATGTATTTGCATCCTTCTGAACTGCATCGTGGTTTGGATGACTGTCTTCTGTAATACCACTTACGCCTGAACCAAATGCCATAGCTTCCCATGGAGAAGAAAGTTTCCAAATTGCTGGTTCTGGTCTATTCCAAACACCTTCGTTAAACTTAACCCAATTAGCATTTCTTGTAAGCATATCTACTGTTGGTTCAGTAAGATTTGCAACATGAGATGCAAGAGAAGTGTTAGATGCCTGAATATCCTTAGCCATCATATAAGCTACCATAGTTGCACCAAAATCATTAAGATGAGTATTATCTACAACAAGGCCCTGGTCAGTTGCATGTAATGCTGCTGAACCTGTTGGTGCTACTGTTTCGCTATCACCATTGTCAGCGTCCTTAGGAGCTGCACCTGGAGTTAATGATTCGTATAATGCCTTTGTGTTAGAAAGTGAGTCAATAACTGTAATACCAAGTTCTGAACCTAAATCTCTAACAGCCTGAGCATAATCGCCATTGTTAGCAACATGAACATCATTGTTAGCCCAAGTTGTAACGCCTGTAGTTGCGTTGTAGTTTGTAGTTCTTCTTACGATTGGAGTGCAAAGGATAGGAGTTGCACCCTTATCCTGAGCAATCTTGATGTAATTTTCGTAAAGTGAGTTCTTGAAAGAACCTGCTGTATCCTTATCGCCGTTAGGGTCTGTAAATCTGTAAGAGTCAGTCTTTTCGTCATTATGACCCCAAGCAATAATAAGTGTGTCCCCAGCCTTAATATTTTCTTTAAGCTGAGTATAGTTTGCTACTGCTGAATCATCAACAGCACCATTTTCATTAATACCTGTTGCAAAACTCTTTGAGCTTCTGCCTGAAAGTGCAAGGTTTACAACCTGAGCACCTGTTAAGTAGTTCTGGAGCTTATCGCCAAAACCTACTCTCTTATAGTAGAAGTTTACATCATCAGTATCGCCATAGTGGCAAGCTGTTGAGTCACCTACTACATAAACCTTAGGTTCATTACCAGATGGTTCAGCATTAGTAGTTGTTTCTGTTGTACCATCAGTTGTAACTTCTGTTGCTGTTTCAGTAGTAGTTTCTGTTGTGTCCTCACTACCACCCTTTTCAAATGGGAACTTAAAGCTATTGTCAAGAGATTTCTGGAGAATTAATGCTGCATCGTAAGCATTAATTACGCCGTCTACTGTACCGTCACTTACATTAGCTACTGTTGAATCAAAACCTGTAACCTGTTCAGGTCTTAAAGTGTACTGTAAAGTTAAAGCAGCATCGTTAGCTTCAACTACGCCGTTGCCGTCAACATCGCCCCAAACCTTACCAGCATCAATCTTAATTGGGTTCCAACCGTCAGTACCCTGAGTATAAGTATATGGTACAAGTTCAGTACCGTCAGCAAGCTTAGGTTCTGTTAATACAGTTGACCAAGCAACTCTATTTGCAGAGTTATCAACGCCTGCTAATTCCTTAGTATTGTATTCATAGCAGTTAGCCTCGCCACCTAAAGAAGCTGACCAACCAGCTGGAGTAACAAGAGATGTGCCATCACTAGCTACGCCTACTGTAGTATTTACAAATGCAACTTCAGAAGTAGTTGCCTGCCATGGTCTACCGAAGTAACCAGGCTTACTTACATATTCAGATGCTGTATCAACACCAGGAGTAGTAGAAACTACATTACAATCATACATTAAGTAACCTCTACCAGATGCCTGCTGAGCAGCAGTAAGATAAGCTACATCATTGTTATCTTCAGAAGTGTTCATCATAATGTCAGATTTGTAGAATGTTGCAACCATACCACCGAAGATAAAGTCAGTACCACCCATAGCAGTACACTTGTTAAATGCAGCTCTAATATTAGATGCACCGTAAAGTGTATCCTGTCTACCTACGAACTTACAGTTGTTGAAGTATGCCTTATCGCCAAGAATAGCAATAGCAGCAGCTCTTTCAACAAATGACTTGTTCTGAACAGAAGTATCGCCAGCAGTTGTAGGTCTAGTACCCTTACCACCAACTGTCCATTCCTGAACAACATCGTTAGCTTCCTTAGTTGAAATGTACTGGTTAGCAGAATTTTCGAAGATAATACCATCAGCCTCGAAACCTGTACCTCTTACAGTAACTGTTGCATTCCAGTAAGAGTTCTTTGTAGTACCAGAACCTGGGTTTTCAAATGAAAGGTAACCATTTTCTTTGTTTGTCTTTAATACTTCTTCATCATACTTACAATCGTCAGTCATTGAGAAGTAGTTGTAACCATGGATATAGTAAGATGTTACTCTTACACCGTTTTCAGTAATGTTTACACCCTTGTTAATAAGAGCAGTATCAGGGTTAGCTGCTGTATTCTTTAATGTTACATTATCAACATCAATTACAAGCATTTCCTGATAATCGCCAGGGTCAACATTGATTGTTACTCTTTCGCTATTTGGTCTATCCATTAAACGAACAGCTGCAAGAGCATCATTAATTGTCTTGTATTCCTTATCAGCACCAACATAAATGTTTTCAGCATAAGGAACCTTTGTACCTACTGTAATACCAGTAAAGTAAGTTAAAGTATTAACTGTAATAGTTAATGTACCGTCAGCATTAGCTGTAAAGTCGCTAGATTCAAACTTGCTTGTTGAACCAGAGTTAGAAGTAACTGTCTGACCATTTACAGTAAAGTCTGCCTGATAGTAGTAACCTACATTTACATTCTGACCTGCTTTAACAGGTACTTCGATTGTTGTTCCTGCTGGAGCAACAAGATGAGCCTTACCAGATTCAGTCTTAACAGCACCTGTAAATACAAGACCGTTGTAAGCTGATTCATTTGTAAGAGTATCGTTTGAAGCAGAACCGAAGCTCCACTTAGTTGCATTGTTAAGAGTAATATCCTTTGTAGCCTCTGCACCATCAGTAACTGTTAAGTTAGAGATAAGACCAGGAGCAACTGGATATTTGTTATAGCCTGATAATGCTACAGTATATGTACCAGCTCTTAATGACATTTCATCATTTAAGCCAAATGTATATACATAGCCTTCTTCATTAAGGTTAGTAAATGTAACCTTAGTGTTTGCCTTTAATTCATCAATATTAGAAATAGAAGCACCTTCGCCAACAAGATTAATCTTTACTGGGTTAAGAGTCTTCTGAGCAAATGCTACATCCTTTGTAGAATCAGCATCTGCTGAAATTGTGTTAATACCGATTGAGTAATCGTTTACACCGTTAGCTGTTAAAGCATAGCTTACGCCCTTTTCAAGTTTAACTGTGTAAGTACCAGCTTCTGCGTTGATAGCAAACTTAGGCTGATAAATCTTACCTTCTGGAACTGTTGCAACGATTGCAAGTTTTGCAAGGTTAGCTGCATCAAGACCTGTAATAGAACCTGTTACTGTTACAAGGTCAACAGCATTGATTGTTACATTTTCAGTCTTAGTTTCTTCGCCGTCAGCAACTGTAATAGTAGCTGGAGTTGCTACAACATATTCATCTGCACCCTTGAGGCTTAATGAATAAGTATAACCTGTAGGAAGTTTAGCTGATACAGTAGCACCTGTTACAGCTACATCAAAATTCTTACCTGTTGTTGTATTAGTTAATACAAGAGAAGCATCAGTTGGGAAACCAGCTGGAGTTGCTACATTAATTGTTGTGTCACAATACTTAGCATCCTGTCTTACAATTCTGTAATAACTTGGCTTACCAGTCTTGCCGTAAATCTTGTATGTACCGTCCTGTTCTGCAACGAAAGTAGCAGTAACACCAGTAGATGGGTTATCAACTGTTACAGACTGAGCAGTTGGGTCATCAGCTCTTTCAAAAGTAAGTGAGCCACCTGCCTGAGAGTTTGCATATACTGTTACAATATCGTCAGCCTTTAAAGCAATAGAGAAGCATCTTGAAGAATCATCAGCCTTGTTGATGTATAATCTACCAGTTGCACCCTCTAATGTAGAAGTACCTACCTGAGTATCATATCTTGTAATAGCTTCGTTAGAAGTTCTGATTCTATCGTTGATACCACCAACCCAGCTCAAGTTACCTGCACTAAAGCTAGATGGAGCAACATTACCACTTGAACCAGCAGCAATAGAAGAACCATAGAAACCATTAATAATATCAGCAGTTAATCTGTTGTTATAAACATTTGAATCAAGTTCAGCACCACCGAAATCCCAAACATCAATCTTGCCGTTTGAATCTTCAGACTGCTTTTCATTCTGAATTGTTAAGCCATGTAAGTAGCTTAAACCAGCTGTACCAGCAAGTGTAGCTGTAATTACACCGGCATTACCCTTGTAAGAGAATGTCTGTGAACCACAAGCACCGGCACCATTGTTAGTAAATGAGCAAGAACCTAAGCTGTTGCCTTCTGCATCAGTAAAGTTCATTACTGCATCTGCCTGTGAATACTGGCAAGTAGCGAAAGTAATAATTGCATTACCAGCTACCTTAAATGAAATACTATCGCCTACACCAAGGTTAGCACCATGAGAACCATCGTGGAAAGCAAATGTTTCTGTAGGAGAAGTAAATGTTACAATACCGTCATCAGTTGAGAATGTAGAATACTTAACTGATGTATCCTGAGGAAGTACATTCTTATCAGTAAACTGATAGTTGAACATATCACCTGGCTGTGGGTCAACTGTTGCATCTGTATCAGCTACATTGATTGTATAAGTGTAAGGCTTAGCCTCTGGCTTATCAAATGTAAGAACAACGCTACCGTCAACAACCTTTGCTGAACAACCAGTTGCCTCTGTAAGCATAGCATCACTAAGTGTCTGCTTACCTAAAGAAATCTTTACCTTTGCACTTTCAGCACCAGCATTTACAACTTCGCCCTTACTTACTGTAACTGTAGCGTTGTCTGTAATTGTAGCACCTGTAACAACTGTAAGAGTAGTTCCGTTTACATTTACTGTTGCTGTCTTCTGTTCGTAAGGAACAACATCAATGTCGTAACGAGCAGGAACAACTGTAATATTAGGAACATACATCTTGCCACCAGTAACTGCAATAGTTACTGTACCAGCACCACCAACATATGTAATGTCAGCTGTTGTGCCGTCCTGATGATAACAAGCTGAAGTCTGACCCTTAACTGGGTTTTCAACAAACTTGCCATTTGCATCAGATGCTGTTGCTGTAAATGAACCAGCTGAATACTGGCAACCACCGAACTTAAAGATTGTATTACCACTTACAGGGAAAGTGAAAGTATTACCGTCTTTAAATTCAACACCATGCTGTGCACCATTAAAGTTAGCAGCAAGTGAATCTTCATTAATAGTCATAAAGCCGTATGTACCAGCTGCTGTCATTGTGTCCTTTGTAAAATCAAAGTTATAAATTCTGTTTACTTCAGGAGTTGAAACTTCTGACCCGTCCTGAGAAGCAAAAATATTGATTACAGGAACATAAGTAGTAGCTGAGAAATTGATTGTAAGTACAGATGCACCACCTGTATATGCAAAATCAATTGTGCTATCATCACCATGTCCTAAACAGTTAGCAGTAGCAGCAGCTCTTGTTTCGCTGTATGTACCGTCACTGTTTGTAACTGTAATATCACCCTTTGAATACTGGCAACCACCAATAGACAATGTAACAGGACCTGCAACTTCAATAGCTATTGTGTTGCCTGCCTTGAAAATTGAACCATGGTCTGCACCATTGTATCCAAAGCCATTCTGAGTACCTGGCTGAATGTCCAAGATACCATACTTTATCTCTGCATTACCATTGTAAGATGTGTCAGCAGGAACAATACTACCATCTCTAAAGTCAAATGTGTAATCCACACCGACTTCAGCAGTTTCTGGAGCATTTACTGCTGTATTAGCAGTAGTTTCCTCTGTTACATCTTCCACTACAGTAGTTTCTTCTGTAGCTTCGTCGCCATTACCAACAGATACACCACCTGGAGTAACAACGGAGTCAGCAACTTCTTCAACTGCTGCAGGAGCAGTATCTAATGCTGGGTCAGCAATTACATTAGAAAACATTGCACCAACTACTAAAGCTGAGGCAACAATTCTGCTCAAAACAACTTTCGTGTGTTTTTTCATTGGAAAACCTCCTTTTTATTTGTGCTTTTCAGCACAGAATTGTGTAATTATAAATAGTCTTTCCTCACCTAAATTACACTATCTAGTAATATTATACCATAACCAATTTTAAAATCAATAATTTATTGTAGATTTTAAACAATTCAAAAAATTTATACAACCTTTCCAATTTCTTAACAAATTATTAAGTTCTTTTTTGTGAAAGATTATAAGTAATTCTAAATTTTTCTTATTTAATTAATAATTATTATCTTTGCAAATTATGTGTAAACCTCAGATTTTTTGTTATTTATACCATTTTATGTACCAAACAATTTTTTCCTGTTATAGGCACAAAAAAAGACGCTGACAAAAGTCAACGCCTTTTTTGTATATACATCAATTACTCTGCAACTGTAGTAGTTTCAGCAGTAGTTTCTGCAGTTGTTGTTTCAGTTGTAGAAGCTGATTCATCTACTGTAGTTTCTTCAGTTGTTTCTTCAGTAGTTGTAGTAGCTGCATCCTTTACAAGGCCATCAACATAATCCTTAACGAATTCGTAATCCTTGTACATCATAACAGCCATTTCAGCTCTATTAATGTTCTTCTTAGGTTCAACATTACCGTTTGAGCTACCAGTTACGATACCTTCCTGAGTAAGGAATGCAAGGTAAGGAGCTGACCACCAAGCTACATCTGCAACATCATTGTACTTGTTGTTTACAGAAGTTGGAGTGCTTGTTACATCTACGCCTAAGTATTCAAGAGTCTTAGCTACGAGAACGAACATTTCATCTCTGTTACAATACTTTTCAGGCTTGTAAGTATTGTCACCATAACCACTTAAAATACCAGCTGTGTAGCCCATTCTTACATCGTTATAGTAGTACTTACCTTCTTCGTTATCGCTGAAGTTCTTAGTTGGAGTTACCTGTAAACCAAGAGTTCTGTTAATGAGGATAGCGAAGTCGCCTCTCTTGCAACCAAGTTCTGGAGAGTAGATACCGTCTTCAGTACCAGTTACAATACCAAGTTCAGCTAACTTGTTGATGTAATCCTTAGCCCAACCATAGTTACCTAAGTCAGAGAAGTTTACATCACTATTTACAACATCCTTAGGTACGTTAACCTTAACTTCTGTACCGTCTGGAGTTACAATCTTAACTTCACCGTTGTCACTAATAACAATCTGGTTAGTAGTAGCTTCTGTGCTACCTTCAACAACCTTAGAAGTTGTTTCTTCTGTTACTTCAGTAGTAGCTGCAGTTGTCTTCTTTACAGAAGCGCCGCCACCACCGCCGCCGCCACCACCAGAAGATGTTCTCTTAGTAGTAGTTTCAGAGCTAGCTTCAGTTGTAGTAGTAGTTGTTGGAGCAGTTGTAGTTTCTGTAGTAGGAACTACTGGAGCTGCTGTAGTAGTTTCTGTTGTAGAAACTGTTGTTGTTTCTGAAGTAGATTCAGATGTAGAAATTGTAGTTGTTTCTGAAGTAGATTCAGATGTAGAAACTGTTGTAGTTTCTGTTGTAGATTCTGTAGAACCACCAGCTACAATAATGTTAGCATTTAAGCCAACTGTAGCAAGCTTACCATCAACTGTGTAAGCAACGCTACCATCTGATTCAGTTGAAACGAACTGAACAGGAATTACATCGCCAGCGTTTACATTCTTAAGAGTGAACTTAACGCTTGCAAGTGTAGCATCAGGAGTACCGATTGAAGAAATTGCAGAACCATCGCTGTAGATGTAAGCAACCTTCATCTTACCAAGCTGAGCTGTAGTTAATGTGCCGTTAGCACCAGGATAATCTGGGTTAGAAGCACTTGGAGCATAAGCAATCTGTTCGTTAATCATATTAACGATACCAGTATTATTACCTTCAGCAGAAACCATTTCTACCTTGCTTGCATCGTAAACGATGAAACCAGTGAAAGCACTCATAGCTGTGTTGATGCTCTTAGCACCAAAGTCAAGAGTAACTTCTGTGTCACCAGTCTTAACTGTCTTATCAGCAAGGAAGCCAAGACCACCATCAGCACCTAAAGTAGTTGTTTCAGTAGTTTCAGTTGTTGTTGTTGTTTCTGTAGTAGTTTCAGTAGTAGTTGTTACTTCTGTAGTAGTTGTTGTATCATCAGAACCTGAACCTCCTGCGATGTTAAGGTCGATAGTACAAATATTTAAGCTAGAACCCTTACCTGGCTGAACTACAACATATTCGCCAGCTTCAGGAACGCTAAGTGTACAAACTGAGAATAAGTTTGCTGTTGCTGCATCTCTATCAATGTTAGAGATAGAAACAACCTTGTTAGTAGTTGTGTTGATGAGGTAAACAGGAACTGACATTGCATCTGAAGAACCTAAACCAGCGTGGATTGTAACTGTACCACTGCCACCTAACTTCATAGAGATACCCTTTTCTACGTCAGCTGTTACATCAGAACCAACTGTAAGGTCTGCAGGGATAAGTTCGTTACCCTTACCAACCTGGAACTTCTTAAATTCTGCGTCAAATGACTTACCATCTGTAAAGTTAGTAATATTTGACTTGAATGTGAATGCAGAAGCACCTGCTGCTAACTTAATCTGAACATAGTTCTTACCACCATCATCAAGAAGTGAATCTCCACCCTTGAGAGATGTTACGCCAGAAGCGTTAATAGCATTAGAATCAATAGTAGCCTGACCCTTGAAACCGTCAACTGGAGCTGGAGTTGAACCTTCTTCAACCTTAACTGCAGCGTCAACTGTTTCTACAGTAGCTGTCTTTGCAATAGTTGCATCGCTAGATACTGTTGAGAGCTGGTTACCTACGAATGTAACCTTGATGTTAGCATCGCCAGCCTTGATAGCCTTGAATGAAATACCAAAGAGGTTACCGTCTGTGTTAAATTCCTGTAATGCTGTGCCGTTAACCATCTGCTGTGGAACAACATAAGCATACTTAACCTTACCTAACTGAGCCTGTGTCTTAGCACCGTCAGCACCAGTAAAGTCTGTGTTACCTACAGCTGGAACATTTGCAAACTGACCCTTGAGAGCAGCTGCATCAGATGCTGTATATGTAACGCCTGCAACTTCCTTAGTAATTGTACCGTTAATTGCATCAACCGGTTCAACAATTGTTGGGTCAAATTCTACGAAAGCTGTATAGTTATTGAAACCCTTGTTACCAACAAGAGCAACATTAGCATTTACTGTTTCGCCAACCTTAACTGTTGCCTTATCTACAACAACCTTAGCTGTTACAGCTTCTGTAGAAACTTCAGTAGTAGTTTCTGTTGTAGTAGTTGGAGCTACAGTTGTAGTTTCTGTAGTTGTTTCAGTAGTTGTTACTGTTGTAGTAGTTGGAGCTACTGTAGTAGTTTCTGTTGTTGGAGCAGAACCACCGTTTAAGTCAAGCTCGATTACTGCAAGATTTACACTTGAAACCTTACCGTTCTGAACAAGGTAGTAAGTACCTGCTGCAGGAACTGTAAATGTAGGAGTGTTATAAACCTTTGACTTAGCATCACCTGTATTAATAAGTGACTGTGCATCAACAACCTTGTTTGTTGTTGCATCAACGAGGCAAAGAGGAGCTTCCATAACGCCAGAAGAACCTAAACCTGCATAAATTTTAATTGTACCTGCCTTAGCAGCTTCAATCTTGAGACCCTTTTCAACAGCACCACCAAGGTCATCGCCAGCTTTAAGTGTCTGGCTTAACTTTTCGTTACCGTTACCAATCTGGAATTCAGTTGAGTAAGCTGAACCATCAGTAAACTTTAAGTTGTTAGCCTTGTAAGTGAAAGCTGAACCGCCATTAACAATAGAAACGCCTGAACCAAGTTCATTACCATCAGTTAAGCCTGATGCGAAAAGCGTTTTAACTGTTTCAGCATTGATAGTAGCCTTACCTGAAAAAGCCTCAGCTGCCGTAACAGGTGCAACATTGACAACCATTACGCTTGTAAGAGTCATACTCGCTGCAAGTACAGCACTTACAATTTTCTTGAAAGATTTTTTCAATTTTTATTCCTCCTTTATAAATTTTGAAAATACCCCATGTAGAGAATGTGCATATCTTCTCCTATAAAGTATCTATTCAAGTAGAATTATACTTGCTTTTAATATAAAAGTCAATTTTATTTTAAAAATTCTTTCATTCTTTTTGCACAAAAAATGTAAATTTTTTTAGGAAACTTGTTTTGCTACATAATTATTTTGTATATTTTTATTCATTTTCCACAACAAAACTTGTATAATAAGGCTATTCTTTTAACATTTTTATATATTTTCCACAAAATATCCAGTTTAATGAGATATTTTCTATATTTAGCACCACATACCCCGTATCTAGTTTATTTACTGAATTTGTGTAATATAAATGTAACATTCCATATTCTATAATCTCCTGAAAAACCCTGTTTACTTGTAAAAATACACAAAAAATAAAGTGTAATAAACCGTACTTAAATTTAACTCCAAAAATATATATTAACTCTATGTTAAAAATGTATAAATTTTATTCACAAAAACGAGTTTCTTCCTATTATATATGTTTCTATAGTTAAAGCCCCTTAAATTTATCTATTGGTCAGAACAAGTTAACTTCGTTAACTTATGGCTTGTAAACAAGCCATCGGATTTATCTTTCCGATTCACTAAAAAAAAGAGTGCTGACATAAGTCAGCACCCTCTTTATCAAATCCGATATACGAATTGTAATAACAGATTATTCTGCAATAGTTAAAGCCTTATCATAAACGCCCTTAACAAGCTGAGCCATTTCAGCTCTTGTAATGTTCTTAACAGGTTCAATCTTGTTGTCAGAACCCTTAACAATACCAGCATTTACAAGTGCAGCAACAGAAGTTCTTGCATAGTTTGCAATACCTACTGTATCGCTGAAGTTATCAAGGCAAGCTACATCAGTATCAAGTTCAACGCCCATAGCATTAAGAGCGTTAGCAACCATAACCATCATATCCTGTCTTGTAATGTAATTTTCTGGCTTGAATGTGTTGTCATTGTAGCCGTTTACAATACCGTAAGCCTTAGCTGTAGCAATAGCCTTTGCGTAGTACTTGCTAGAATCTACATCGCTGAAGTTAGCTGTTGAAGTAGAGTCAATACCAAGAGCTCTAACGAGCATTACTACAAAGTCGCCTCTCTTGCTGTTAGTAGCAGTACCGAATGTATCAGCACTTAAACCATTAACAACGCCTGCCTTAGCAAGTGTAGAAACTGCATCATTTGCCCAGTGAGTTGCAGGAACATCCTTGAATGTTACATCAGCACCGTCAGCCTTAGGTGGGTTAACAGCGAATGCAGCATTAGAAGTTGTAGCTTCTGTAGCTTCACCAGTAGTTACTTCTGTAGCAGTTTCGTCAACTGTTGTAGCTTCAGTAGTAGCCTTAGCACTACTATTGATTACAGCACCTGAACCACCACCACTTGAAGTTCTCTTAGTAGTAGTTTCTGTCTTAGAAGTTGTAGCTTCTGTAGTTGTTTCAGTTGTAGTAGTAACAGTTGTAGCTGTTGTCTTTTCTGCTACATCTGGGTAAACAACTTCGTCGCCTGCGTCATGAACGTAAGCAACCTTTCTTGCAAGGAATGGACCCCAGTTGAATGAACCGTCAGCTCTTCTAGTATAGTGCATATTTTCATCAATAGAAGAATATGGGTCAATACTTTCGAAGAAGTTTTCTGGATTTACATATTCATCATTAGAGTTCTTACCCTGTTCGCCGTTGTAGTAAGTGATGTAGTTGTTTTCACTTACGATAGGAGTCTTGCTGAGGTTACCGTATGTAGTATCAGGTTCGCCCTGGTCAGTCCAAACACTACCAATCTGGTCGAAGTTAATAGCACCCTTAGCTGGGTCTGCACAAGAAACAACGCCCTTCATATCGTAGTCGAACTTATAAGGCTTCTTGTTAGCATCTGTCTGGCTACCGTTTTCATCCTTCATAATGTTACCAGTACCAGAGTAAAGCTTAATGTTAGGACCTTCGTTGTTGTAAGAAATAACATTTCTCATCTTGAAACCTGGGTTGTAGTTAGAGTCTACACCACTTCTCTTGTTACCCCAAGAGATACAATCCTTTAAGTAGTGAGCAACATGGATGTTTTCGCCACCCATCTTGAAACCGTTACAACCAGCACCGTTGCCCCAGTCAGTTTCTGAAGCATCGTCATTTAACTGGTAACCATTTCTATAAGCTACACAATTTTCAACCTGAACAGGACCGATAGCACCTGTTGCAAGCTTAGTATAACAATCCCAACCATCATCAAGGTTGTGGTGAGATGAACAACCAGAGAATACATTGTTGTAACCTGCTGTTAACTTACAAGCGAAACCATCGGCATTATTCTTAGATGGGTCGTTGTTGTTGTAAGATTCACAGTTTAATACAAGGTTGTTGCTTGGCCATTCGCTTACAGATACTTCTGTAGCAATTAAACGAGAAATCTGGAAACCTAATTCACCATTATCATGGAAAGTACAGTTCTTAACTTCATCGTAGTGACCACCGAGGTAGAATGCCTTACCGTTACCCATAGCATTCTTTACTTCAATACCATCAAATGTCCAGTAGCTACCTGATACAGAGAAACCTTCGTACTTGCCTTCAAGGTCAAGAACTGGGTGAGCACCTTCGTCAGCCTTAATAGTCTTTCTACCGTCAGCCTTACCAGAAAGTGATTCGCCAATTTCAATCTTAGCAGCTTCTGTATTCTTAATCTTGTATGTACCATCAAGCATTACAATAGTAGTACCAAACTTAGACATACCAATAGCTGATTCAAGGTCAAGAGGATTTTCTCTAGTACCGTCACCATCTACAGCACCGTCTGGAGCTACATATAATGTGTTAAAGTCCTTAATATTGCTCTTCTGAGTTACATTAAATCTTGTTACAACTGGTTCAAAAGATACACAGTTATCAGCTGTACTTGGCTTGTAAACGATAGTAAATTCATTTACAGAATCAGGTACAAGTGTAGTGTTGTAAATAGAAGTCTTCTTAGATACAGCACCGTCCTGAATGATAATGTTACCATTCTGAGATACATCAATCTGACCACCGTGAGGGTTGTTAGCCTTGAAGCTTAACATATAGTCAACAGTAGTAGAGTAGTTACTAGAAATCATAGTAAGCTTTGGTGAATATTCCTTTTCATCAGCAGGAATAGTTACCTTATCTGTGTTAGGGTCGATTTCGTGAAGTTCGATATTTTCGAATGTAGCATCAGCCCAACGACAAGCAGATAAACCTACTGTCATATAAGTATCGTTCTGAGTATCTAATAATGAATTTAAGTTAAGATTACTAAGTGAATCATATTCAGTCTGAGTCTGACCAGTCTGATAATCATATGTAGTAATCATATAACCTTCATTAATCTTCTGTAATGTGATGTTGTACTTATCACCCTTTACAGGAACAGTATCAGTAGTATCCTTGATACCAACTCTTTCACCACCACCATCAGTAGCAACTACGCCAGTTCTGATAAGGATGTTAATTCTGTTCATCTGACTCTTAGTGTAGTATGTAGAACTCTTTGTATCTGTTGGATATGTAGAGTCTGTTGTAGCACCTGCAACTACGATGTTAGATGCGAAAGTATTTTCAACATCTGTGTAAGAAACAGCATATGTATCCTTGTTCTTATCAGTTACAGTCTTATTTTCAATATAAGCTTCATAGATATCAACAGGAGTACCGTCGTCATCCTTCATAGCCTTTGTTGGGTCAGTAGTCATATGGTTACCAAGACCACCTGTGTAGTTACCATCTGCATCAATACCACCAGCAAATGGGATAACGTCTCTTGCTTCAAGACCGAACATTTCCTGACCTGTACGAAGCATATCAATAGCTGTTGTACGGTCAACACCTGCTGAAGCCATCTTAGCTTCAATTCTAGCAGCATCAGCTGGGTCATCAGGGTCAGCAACGTATCTGTTTACTGTTACATCAGCAGATAACTTGAAGTTCTTCTTAGCATCTACTAATGTATAGAAGTAAGCCTTACCATCCTGGTCACCAGACTGCTTACCAGACTGTGTCCAAGAATTTAATCTTACAGAACTTACATTGTCAAGCTTACCGCCTGTCATGTTGATTGAACCGAATTCTTTGTTCTTAGAATCGTTTACAAACTGGTTACCTTCATTATCTGTTAAGATAACCTGAGAAGATTTACTTTCTGCGTTACCAGATACACCCATTGAAGATGCACCGAATAACATACCCTTCCAAACGTAATCCTTCTTAGCAGTTGTAGTAGTTACAAGTTCGATAGATGAGCTAACACCTAAAGTATTTACATTAACGTAAACCTTACCTGTACCTTCAGAAGCTGTGCTAAACTGGCTTAAATCAAGATAATACTTTGCAGCCTTAGCCTCTGCTTCTTCTACAGCGTTGCCTTCTGAATCATAGTAGTTAGAACCATCGAATAAGTAGTAAACAGTCTTGCCGTCCTTATCTGCATCGATATTCTGAGTTCTACCATCGTTGTAAAGAAGTGTTACCTTTAATCCAGTTGGGTCAAAGCTATCGCCTACCATATAAGTAAGTAATGGATATGATTCAATCTGTGGGTAAACAATCTTAACAGTTGTTACAAGAATGTCATAGCTTACAGTAACACTAGGGTCATTCTTATAAGTAACTGTAACCTTCTGGTTACCTACCTGAGTAAGGTCATAACCTGAGTAAGTGTAAAGGCTCTTGTCAAGAGTACGGTATACTGTAGTACCATCTTCAAGAACATACTTACCTTCAATTATAAGACCTGAATCATCAAAGCTTTCGCCCTGAACGAAGTTTACCTTATCAGGAACAACACCAACTCTGATGCTTTCTAACTTAGCATTCTTAACGTTAATATCGTAAGTTGCACTAACATTGTTAGGGTCAATAGTTGTATCAGCATCTGTGTACATTACTGTAACAGTCTGCTTACCAACTAAATCAGACTTAAGTTCTGTGCCTTCTGGTAATTCCTTACCATTTACATAGAGCTTATAGTTCTTTGTTGTTAAAGTCTTTGTAGTACCGTCTTCGAATGTAGCAACTGGAGTAAGACCGTTAGAGTCAAATGCAGTATCTACAAGGAAGTCAGTTCTTACTGGAAGATAATCTAACTTAAGGTCTGTTACCTTCTTACCTGTAACATTTACATTAAATGTAACAGAAGCAGAACCTACAGAAGCCTTAATTTCCTTTTCACCAACAGATGTAAATGTATTCTTACCACCTGTTGTATCTTCGAAACCAGTTAATGTAATATCATCTAAGCTGTCGATAATATCAGTAGTACCGTTTTCGTAAACAACCTTTACAGATAAACCTGTAGAGTCGAATGCTTCACCAACATAGTAGTCAGTCTTGTTTGGTAAAGAGTTTAATTCAAGACTCTTAACCTTTGAGCTACCAACTGATAACTTGTGGTCAGTTACACTAACGTAAGCATCTCTTGCTGCGAAGTAACCAACATAAAGCTTTTCAGATTTAGCAAAGAGGTCAGAAACGTCAATAACCTGCTTGCTACCATTGATAGTGATTGAAAGAGATGTACCACTCTTTCTTAAAGTATAAGTAACTTCACCGTCATAATCCTGCTGGTTAGTACCGATAGGAGTTGCATCGAACTTAGCCTTGTTACTCTTGTCATTAGAAACTCTTGTGCAAAGGTAAGCCATAGCTTCAGTCTTGTCAGGAACCATAGCACCTGCCATAACTGAATTACCGTCAGCTACACCACTAGCTACATCAGTTGCAACACCTGTTGCGTCTTTTCTGTACTTGCTGTCAAATACAATAAGACCTGAACCACCCTGTTCCTTAGGGTTAAAGTTCTTACCCATACCAAGCTTCATTTTACCTGTCATTACAAAGTCGTCATCCTTTGAAATTTCAGACGCATAGTAAGTGTAAGAATCTTCAGAGTTAGATAACTTACCAATAGCCTTACCAGCTGAAGCTGTATCTACATATACCTTGAAAGCTGTATCGCTAGTCTTGTCAACTTTGTTGTAGATACTTGCATAGTTAGCTGATGATGGGTCATCGTTACCGTTGAAACCGTTACCGCCGATAGTCATTTCACCAGCTTCAACAGCTTCGCCAACTTTGCTAACCTTTACATTGTTATATGTAATATCAGCACATCTTGATGCAAAGAAACCAACATAAATATCATCAGTCATTGAAAGTCCAGAACCGTCAATTACTGCTGATTCTGTACCAAATGTAACTGTGTAGTTAGTACCAGACTTCTTGATACTTACAGGAATATCATCGCCTGGCTGTGGTACAGATGTAAGTGTAGTAGTCTGCTTGTCAGAAAGTACACCAGCTTTTCTTGTGTATGCAAAACTCATATCACCTGGAAGAGCATCGCCCTTTACTGTTTTAAGCATTTCAATAGGACCTGCTGTAACATAATCACCAAGAGTAATAGAATCTGTAGTGTTACCGTCGTTTACAAATACCTTATCTCTTACTGTAGCACCGAAAGAAACCTGATTGTTTGCATTGTTAATACCATTTACATGTGCAGTAGCAGAAATTGTAAAATCGTCATCTGCCTTTAACTGCTGATAGTACATTACAATACCATCCTGGTCAGAACTAATCTTACCCTGACTATCAACAGCCTTTGATGGGTCATTGTAATCTGGTATACCCATTCTTACCTGAACGCTGTCACCATTTTCCTTAACATCGTAAGGCATAACACCGTTTTTGTATAATGGACTTTCAGTATTACCGTAGTTATCAATTCTTTCCTGTGAACCTACACTACCGAAAACTGTAGCTTTCCATGGAGAAGTTGTTGGCCAAGTTTCGCCATCAACGATACCATATTTATTAGATGGTGTTTCCGCGTCATCGCCGCTTGCAGCACCACCAGTAGCAACAGTATCAGCTGGTGCAGTTTCTTGAGTTTCAACAACTGGTGTTTCTGTTGTTGCTTCTGCGTCTTGAGCATAAACTACATTAAATGATGTAACAAGCATCGTTGTAGCTAATGCCATAGCTAATAATCGCTTTTTCAAAAAAATTCCTCCTTTATATAAAGTTGACACCTTGGACTCGAGTGTCCCTACGAATACAAGACAAAAAAACAGCCCTCCTCACTTAAACAAACCGTTGCACCTCAGTCTATCCAGTCAAAAGCACCTTTTTCGAACATACATACTCGTAGTCAATATCATTATATCGAAATTTCACCTAAAAAGCAATATTCAAACCCACTAAAAAGCACCAGTTTTTACAATCCAAATGTCTATTTACGCAAACTTTTTGATACATATTTACCATAATAACTTTTTATCACTAAATATAGGTGTGACCCCACTGTTTAAGCCTAAATGTTCTATATTTTACAATAAATTGATAATTTTTCTTCTTAATAATAAGTTTGTTATTGTTCAGCTTTTGTACAAAATGCACAAATTTCCTTTTTATCAAAAACTAACAACATTAGTTAGAATTTTAACTAAATTATAATTTTTCTTAAACATAAAAAAAGCCGACATACTCTATAGTATATCGACTTTCTATTTGGTTTACATTCCGTCAATTTTATTAAATTCTTCTACAATTTTGAAATCTTCGAATGTAAATTCCATTTCTTCATCTAAATATTCACCCTCAGCGTCAAATTTAGCAAGTATACCTCCGTCAATGTTACAATCAATAAGAATTACTGATTGTCTGCCTACATCACTTGAAGGGTCTTCATTTACCACCTGAATATCAAAGTATATATCCTGACCTGTATTTTTGTACTCCTTTAACAGCCTACGAAAAATACTTGTGTTATAATGAAACTTGGCACTACCCTTGCCTACCCAACCTGTAGACCTATTACCTCTGCCTGTTTTTCCTAATATAGGCACCTGAATTTTTGTTTTCTCCACTTTTGCTGTCAAATTTATTGCCTGCATAAAGTTGTATCTGTTGTTTTCTATTGTAACGTAACACTCTGCCATTTTGGCACTTAATGTGTCCCTTACATTCATTATTGCACTCATACCTTAACCTCCTTATTCCAATGTAACTTTCATATAAAGCTGTTCCATTGAGTTTACTGGGCATATCTTTTCATAAATAACAACACTGTTTTTGCTATCTCCCATTTCTACAGAAATAGCCTCCTCATCAAATTCATCCAATGCCCTTATATTCACAAGTTTTTCGTGATACTTTACTAAATCAGCCCAAAGAGAATTTCTGCCGGAAGTATCGTTAGGTACTTTACCCATATAATATTCTTCAAAAAGTACAGCTACATCACTAGCTATTTGGTCACATATTCTTACTGTCTGATTATTCTGGAACATTTTGCCCTTTTCTGTAGTCACATTTACAAAAGAGTTAATGTCCTTTAAAACCCTCATTTTGTCCCCCACTCTGTGGAACACAAATTCTCCCGACTTAATCTTGTTTTCAAGCTGGCTTTGAGTATAAAGGCTGTCTATTTCAATTTCTCCGTCATATACCTTATTTGTAAGACTTTCATTTATCTCACAACCTGCAACTGCACCAGCTACCCAATAAGCCAGAAAATAATCTTCGTCAGACACTGCGTAAGGGTCAATATTTATTACACCCTCATAATCAGCAAAGTAGTTATGTATTACTGCCTGAAACTTCTTGCCTACAGTATCTCTCATTCTCTTTGTGTACTCTGCCACAAGTTGACTAATGCTTTCATTATCCGAAATTACAGTAAGAGCATTAAAACTGTAATTTTCAATACTTTCCAAAAACTTTTCTACTGTCTGCCCAGTTGTAGAACCGTTATTGCCACCTGTCATTGGCGTACTTGCTGTATTTGTAAGTGTTGCATTTCTTTTCCATACAACAAAGTTATTATCTTTTAATTCTGCCATAGTCTTTACCCTCTGAGTATCTACAACAGTTGTTCCTACATATACATATACATTTTTGTAACTGCTGTCATCAGGGTCTGTATAAACAGCAATTTTAATGTCATTACCTCTTGTACCTGTATATTTGGCCTCCCCAAAAGTACAGCTTGCCTTTTTTGCATTATTTCCATTTATTCTACCAACATATATTTTCTTGGCATTTTTGAACACATCTCTAATGCCAATCATTTTTCCATCTAAAGCATCATAGCCAAACAACGCCATACTGTTTTTATAAAAATCCTCAGCTGTTACTTCAAAAATATTATTAGAACCCCAGTTAAAACTATCCCCTAAGGCTACTACACCTCTTTCTCCAAAAACTGTTGCCCCTGTAGCTGTTGTTACAAAGTTAATATAAGCCCCAGGAATTGTCTTATTCTGTGTTACAAATGTTCCCCCACCTAGTGCCATAGACTACACCTCACTTTCCAAAAAGTCATTTATTGCCTTATCTACTTCTTCAAGGGTGTATTCCTCGTTTTCATCAAGCACAACACCCAAAATATCAATGTATTTGCAATACTTCTTTGACTTTTTAATTTCTTCTACTGCAAATTTTTCTTCCATATAAATACCTCCTATAAACTACCGTTTTTCTCCATATAGGCACAAAGCTGTGTATAGTTCATATCCTCTACATTGGGAATATTTTCGTAACTGTCAGCTGGTACAGTTCCCTTAAACTCCTGCTTATTAAAAAGATACTCTGTATCCTTATTGCCCTTTAAATTGTCAAGCTGTTCCTTAATGCCAGTTAATTTGCCATTTTCATCAAATTTAATTTCTTCCATATTTAGTAGAGCCTTAACAGCCTTATTTGTTTTAACACTATAGGAATTAAGCACATTTTCAATTTCATAATTCAATTTAATGTCTGCAATTTCCCTGTCCTTTTCTTCAATACTTTTATTAAACATTTCCAAAATTTTATTGCAGCTTTCTTCATCAATACCCATTTCTAAAAGTCTGTTTTTCAAATTACTTCCTCCTCTATTGTAAAATCGTATTTATTCATAATTGGCTTTTCTTCATCATATATGAAGAAACAGTTATAACTTACTGTAAAGCAAATATTGTCATCATTTTTCTCCATTGTCATATTAGTACCCACAATAGGTCCATCTTCCATTTCAAGTGTAGAAAACAGTTGAAACAATGCCATAACAACATCGTTGCTATCCATTCTTCCACCATTTCCATAGTACCTTACTTCAAATGTATTTTCAGATTTATACCTTTTTCCCAGATAGAGGCTATTCTTTATTTCTGTACACTCCAACTGAAAACAAGGTTCTTTAAACCCCTGTGGTACTTCATCAGCAAAAATCTTGCAGTCAGGAAATTTCTTTCCCAACTGCTTACCCATTGTCTTTATAATTTCATTAACCACTATGCCCACTCCTTAACATATTCAGCTACAACCTCACAATGAGTTTGAAACTCTGCTGTAGCTCCAGTATTTTTAAGTTCCGTTGTTTTATTTTCACTTTTCACTACTATGTAACTACCCTCTTTTATGGTTATATCCTTAGGAAAAAACATTTTCACAGTTGTTCCCTGTAATGAAACACCGTCTGAATTTTTCTCCTGTCCTGACTTTAACTTGCCATTAAAAAGTCCTGTAGCATAGGATATTCTACAAGGCACATTACTATGTACTATCTGTCTTTCGTGCCTTGTAATACTATCCTCCGTAATTTCACTATATTCGTAAATATCACATTTCAAATTCATAAGACCCTCAACAACCTTTTTAGCCTTTACCAACGCATTTTTCGGTAGCATACTAATTCACTTTCCTTTTTAGTAAGTGTATTTATAAGGTTGTCAAAAAGCTGAGTTTGATTAATTCCCTCATTAAATGAAATACTTACATCGCCCTCCTGAATATTTGAAACAGCACTTTCCACATCAAAACCATCTAACTCTCCCATAGAAGCCTTAGTCTGGAGGAAACTGCCACAGCATATGTCTGTGGCAACATATTTTAACCCCTCCGGTACAGACTCTAAATTACAGTAATTCATAATGTACTGTTCAGTTTCAATCATAGCCTGTTCCAATGTAAATTCATCATCTTCCTGAAGTTCATATCCTAGTGATAAAAGTCTTAAAACAACATCATCGTAATTTAACATTTACGCTCTACCCTTTGAAATAATTCTGGCAATAGGAATAGCCTTGTGGTTAATATATTTTGGTTCTTCTGAACCGTCATTGACAAGCTCCCAGTTCTGACCGTCTGCAAGCTCCTTATTAGTTGGTGACAATGTTTTCTGATTTTTCTTTGTATAACTGATGCCAAAAGGTGCAAAGCACTTTCTCTGTCTGACATATAAAGTATCCTGACCACCTTTTACCATTGGGTTTCTGTCCATTTCATAAGGTACTTTAGCACCAATATCCTCGTAGTCAAAAGCACCTTCACCTAAAATATATGTAGTGTAGACACTTTTGCCGTCTTTACCCTCACTAACCGGCATAGAATCATCTATTAAAACAGCTCTGCCATTCCATGTAGCAAGAGTTAAATCCCTCTGAATACCATTTCTGTCAGTCTGCTTTAAGTAAGCAAGAAGATTGAGATTTTCAAGGTTTGTTGCTACTTCTGAGTGCATAATAGCAATAGTAAAGGAGTTCTTATTATCCCCACCTGCTTTCTGAATAGCCTTGTTCAATGTAGCTGGCTCTACCATTCCGTCATTTTCTGATGTAATATCGTAAGTATGCTCATTTACAAACTTGAGATTTTCTTCTCCTGTCATATTGTAAATACCTGTTAAAATAGCAAGTAATGTGTCTTGGTCCACATCGTCAAAATATTCTGACACCTGCTGTGCTACTGAATCCATAAAGCCTCCACCGGCAGTAATATCCTCTGCAAAGTCGCTTTCTACCCACGCCTTTGCTCTACCTACAACAACTACACCTCTTTCATATGAAGTTGTTGTATCAGCCATAATATCTGTTTCGCCATCATAGTTGAGAGGTTCTCCGTCAAGTAAACCGTACATAGGTAATATTGCATAGGCTGTACCTGTCTGATTGCTAAAAGCATTTCTGATTTCGCTGTTTCCTCTTAAAGCCCTACTTCTGATAAGCTCGTTTTTATTTAATTTTGGAATTCTTTCAATGTATGCACCAAAAGCCTCCGGATTGAATGTTTTACTATTAAATTTTGCCATAAATTTTTTCCTCCTTAATTATCAAACAAATTCTGTATTTTGATTTCCTATTATTAATTTTGATTTTGATGAGCTGTCCATAACACTTATTTTTACTGGCATATTGCCCATATAGTTGTTAGATAGACAGTAATTTCCACTTATAATGCCTGCTGAAGGCACACTACTACAATTTATAATTGTTGCTGTGTCATTTTCCATTCTTGCAAAGCAACAATTTACTATTCTCATAAACGCTGAACAGTTTTTAAAACATATTGAATTTACATTTAATTGTGTGTTCTGATACTGTGCGAACCAGCAAGTATCTATTACTATGTTTTCAGCTCTTACATATAGTAAAGGCTCACTTTCATTACCCTTGCTATCGCCAAATTTTAAATTTTTAAGCTCTACATCTTTCCCAGTAATATTAAAAATAGCCTTTACACTATTGCCACCAACCTGATATAAATTGGTAGTGTTGTTACAACCATGTATGTAAAGTGTTTTGTTTATATTGACAGTAGACTTAAACTTATAATATCCACTTGCCACAAATATAGAACAGCCGTCTTCTGCCGAATTTATTGCATTTTGGAAAACAATAGACGAGTCCTCTGCCGAACATATAAAATCAGCAGTTTTCTTAACTCTTTCACTACTATTTTCTGACGCAATTACAATTTCGTAGTTACTCTTTACCGTATTATTGTTTTTTGCCTTGTCAATACCGTCAGCTAAAGCACTAAAATTTTTGTTAAATATATTTATGTCATAAAAATCCGTTTCCTTTGGATATGTTAATCCATAATTTGTATTCATACTTCCTCCTTTATCTTGGACTTTCTCCTCCTGTATTAATGCCTTTCACAAGTTTCTCTACAAGAATGTCCAATATATCTTCCCCATTTTGTCCTGTTATATTTTGTGTAATACCACCCATATTTATATTTATAGAAGAACTGTTGTCAGAGCTTGTATAATTTCTTTCCATAGCTTGTGGAATATAACTTCTGTCATCGGCTATAAAGCTTTTCTCCATAGATTGAAAAATGGGACTTGTAACCCCAATATTTTTCACAATTTGTGGTATAAAGTCTTTTTCAGTCGAACATACTTTTTGAATTTCATTAATATTTTCTTCCATAGGGTCAAAATTGTTAATAACACCTTGGTTTTTAACATTTGTGAACAATTTATCAACTGTGTTATGCACATACCCACCTGTAGCCCCAGTATTTACTACTGTTTTACAGCTTTTTATATATTTTTCGACTATATTTTTACTGTTGTTACTTAAATCTTCTATAGCACCCATATTCCCTCTTAACCCCTGTAAAACAGCACATTTGTCAACATTTGTCATATTATTTCCATAGCTATCCTTGTATAATTTTTCAAAAAATAAGTTTTCCACATTTCCACAATCATTTTGTGGATAATTTTCTCCATATTGTGAAAAAGTATTGTTCATAGCTCTAACCCTCTTATTTACTGGATTTTCTTCATCGAACATAGTTTCATTTTTCAAGTAATTTTCTATAAAAATATTTGAGTTTTCCACATTATAAAGCTCCTCTATAATGTCTAAAATATCTATTTTTACCACCCTCTTTACTACGGTATATTTAACACCATACCAACTTTTATAAGATTGGAATTTGTTATTTTATCTTTGTTGGCATTAAAAATCTCTTTCCACCTGCTTCCGTCGCCATAAATACGCTTTGCTATTTTCCAAAGACTATCTCCTGAAACAACGGTATATGTATTTACTTTCTTTTCCGTATCTGTTCTTTCTACTGATGAACTACTTCTTCCACTTTCCTCAACATATACAGCACCAAAAGCCCTGTACTCTCTTAAAGTAATATCCATAACAATGTCATAACCATTGTCAGCAGACTCTGTAAAGCTATAATCCTCTATAACAGCCTCAATATCTGTATAATTTAAAACCTTAGTAATATTAACTTCCCTAGTGATTACAAAATGGAAAGGCTTTAAGTCACTTTTTAGCTTTTCAATAGCCGTTTTAAAATAATCCGCATCTTTAAATCCATAAACATATCTGGAAAAAGGATACTCTGTATTAGGCAAAATAGCCTGAAATTTTATAGTCTTTAATTTTCCCGTTTTAGGAAAAACTACTTCATTACCATTTACGCAGTCAAAAAGTGTGTTTTTAGTGCCACAGGCAATAGTTACTTTTTCCGGTGTAATAGGCAACAGTATATCTCCTAGCCAAAATTGATACATTATCTGCCCTCCTTTTCAAGTTTCAAATCTATTGCTCCTATAACAAAAGCCTTTTCTTTTTGGCTCATTGTCATAAACTGAGAGGGCAATATTCCAAGCCGGTGCAAGCAATAATAAGCATAGTTGGCTTGAAAATCTCCCTCTCTTATTATTTTTTTGCCTTTTCAATATCCTCTCTAAGACTTGTAAAACCGTTTATATCCTGAACAAAGGATACAAGAGAATCGTATTCTCCTGGGCAATCTACAATAGCCTTTAAAAGTGATTCCGGAGTTTTTTTGCCATAGCTGTCCTGCAAATCGGCATCATATAAATTAGGGTAAACTACAGACATAGCTGTAATTTTACTTAAATACTTGTTTACATTAAGTCTGTATTTGCCACCCTTTTCCTCCATACACTCCTGTCTTATATCCTCATTTTCCTCTGTAGTAATATGTCTAATCTGCCACATAACCACATTACCATTTTCATCTTTTAAGGTACTGCATACAGGCATTTCCCTGTTTTCCCTATTCTCTTTATTGCATTTAAAAAATAACTCCATTTCTCCCATAGTCTATCCCCTTTCTCTTATTTCCTTGTGACTATAACTATTTAACTGTAAATGTGTATACTCTGCTGTCATCAGGTGAGTGGCATACATTTGATTAATATCTAGTGCTATGTTGCAAGGCACATATTTTTCAAGTAGCTGTTTTATAGCCGGCAAATACTCTCGCCCCTCTGATGCTACCTTTATTTTTAAATTGTATTCATCAGTAAATTCATACTCCACGCCAGAAGAAAATTTTGTCAAAAGTGAAATCAAGTCCTGTTTTCCCTTTCTCATTTCAGCTAAAATATTGTATCGCCTTAAAGCTACAGAATTTTCCTCTCCATTAATGCCAAGTATTTTTTCCATACGACTTAAACCTTGATTTTCAGCTGTAGTCACAAAATTTTCTTTCATAAAATCAGCAATAGCCTTTTGTATTTCTTCGTTCTCTATATCAAAAGCCGAATTTATAATGCCAAATTCCTTTACATTTCTAAGAAATAAAGGCAAATAGTCATTTAAAGCCATATACTACACCTCCATATTTATAACGGGTATGCCACATATTTCGTCATCGGATAATACAATGTTGTGTTGACCCTCAATATTCAGCTGTGCAATAGTAGTTATGCCCTCAATATTGCATACTCTTGAAATAATCTGCAAACTGCTTACAGTAATGTTATCTGTACTGCTGAACTTAGAATTAAGTTCATTAAAATACTGGGTTACAGCCTGCTTTATACTTTCCTTAACATTGTCCTTTGAATACCCCGAGCCTAAACTTACACTAATATTTATGGTTAGCTTTCTAGCCTTAGCACCTACTACATTTACTCTGTGACCAATAGGTGCTACACCTTTGCCACAACCTGTGCTGTCTGCTGGGTCCAGTTTTTCCTTTACGGAATTACAAAGTTCACTAGACGGAACACCATTACTGCTGTCAAGTATAATTACCTTTACAGTTCCACCTCCGTCATATGCCCTGATTGCTCTTGCCTGTCCTACACCACTTATAGCCTTTGCCCAGTTTATGTAATCAGCCTTATTTCCACCATAGCCCTTACTTCCTATATTTTCAAAATATCTGGCTCTGAAACTTTCTGTGTCCTCCTCATCTTCTCCTTCTGTAATAACAGAAGTAAGCATAGCTGACACAAGGTATGGATTGTATTCTATGGGAATAAGAGTTCCAAACTTGGTATTTCCCACACTTCCTGCTGTGTCACATTTTAGTTTGTAAACACTATCACTTATTTTTTCTGTAACGGTATATCTCAAATCATCAAGAGCAAATTTATCTCCAATATCAATGTTCCCCTGAAACTCTCCCTTGAGAATGGCATTTGTAGCTTTCTTAGGTTCAAGACCTATTTCCTTTGCCCTTAAAACTAAATAATCTCTCTGTGCTGTATCAGCAAAGGACTCATTAAGGCAGTTGTCTAAAGCAACATAAATCTGAGCTATTTCACTACATACAGGGGCAACAGCATCATATATTACAGAGCCTTGCCTTTTATCTACATTACTAGGAACATTGGCAAGAACTCTGCTCATTATTCTTTCATAAGTTAAATTTTCGTACATTTAATTCCCCCTAAAATTCAAATTCCTTTTCTATTTTCACATCACCCATAGACGAAACAACTGTAAATGCTACAAGTACAGACCCCTTTCCCTTTGTAATGACAAAGTCTGTCACACTTTCTATTCTGTCATCAATTAATAGTGCTTCTTCAATTCTGCCTTTTATAACAGCACAAACATAGGAAATAGGCTTTCCTATAAGGTCCTTTATTTCAATACCATAATTTCTGGAGTATATAATGTAGTCATATCTGTCAGTAGAGAGAATACAATATATACTCTGCCTTAAAGCCTCAAGACTGTCACAATAACCCTTTACTTCTGTACTTTTAAGCCTGTAGGTATAACTAGGGCTTTGTGTAATTTCTTCTGCTTTTATTACTTCCGGTGTCACACTTATCCCTCCCTGTCTAGTACAATGTATCTCTGACCACCTTGTTGCCTTAGCATAATTACGGTGTCTTCTTTTTTGAGGCTGTTATCTATTTTCATAGCTACAGTTCTGTCATCTATATGAACATTTATTGTCCTTTCTCTCAAATGTTCAGCTACAGTAATAAAATCCTTTGTAAGAATAAGCCTTTGCTCTGTTTCTATTTTTAATGGACTTTCATTTATAACCTTTCCAAAAACAGCCTCCAAAGGCTTTTGAGAATTAATAGCCTCCTGTGCTAATATTTTTACAGCATTACATAAATCACTCATTTAAAACACCTCCGTCAACAGTAAGCCACATATACTCCTCATTATCTCTGTAGGTATGTTCACACTCTCTGACAGTAAACCTGTTGTTAAGTACAAAGTCCCCAATGTCTAAATTGACATTTATAATAGTTCCTGCCCTCATTGAAATATCTCCAAAGGTACATATTTTCAAAGTTCTGGACTTTGTTTTGTATTTGTTTAAAAGCATATTTGCATAGGCATTACCGTCTATATTCTCTCCAATATGCTCATAAAGTTGCAAAAGTCCCCATTCCTTTATTTTTTCAGTATCCTTGGCTGTATATACATTACTGGTATGCGTATATTTTGTAGTTTTTTCATACTTTAGCTTTACGCTGTTGTATACATTTGAGTCAATAGAGCTTGTGTATTTATACTCAATAATGTCACTACTGTCAGCTAAAAAACTAGAACCCATATAAAGGGAATTTTTTAAGACAATAGCTCCAAAATCATCATATAAAACATACTTTTGCCTGTTGTATTTCTCCGTACTTTCCAAAGCATTGTACATTATGTCAAAAAGTGTAGAATTGTCTTCAATTCTAGGTGGTAGTACATAGGCTGTATTTGCTATATCTCCCGTTGTCAGATTGTAGTCGCTGGCAATCATTTTTAGTAAACCACTAGCTGTAATGTTACTGTAAGTGTATGTGTCTTTGTTCTTAAAATACCTTAACTGGTCATAGCAAAGTACAGTAATGGGAGAATTTTTATGCCTTTCCTTAGAAAAAACATAACCCTTAAATATAGGAACATTGTTCCTGTAAAAGGTAACTTGGTCCCCCTCCTTAAAATCCATTACATTGTCCTTTAATACTTTGAATTTAAGCTCCCCAGCACCATATAACCTTGTAGACCATTGTATTTCTTCAATAGGCTCAGGATTGAATATTGTTCCCCTGTGGTTTATATAAATTTTGTTCTCCAATCTTCTCCTCCTTTGCCTTTTCTACTCTCTTTAGTTCTTTTTCCAAATTCTCTACCCATGGATGCTTTGAAATAGCTGTTTCCTTGCTTATAATGTTTAAAGACTTGATACAGTTGTCTATTGCTTCACTTTCATTTATAAGCATATCTCTGTTAAAAATAGGCTTGGTTTCAATATCTCCAAAACTTCCACTGCCAGTATTGGCAAGGTGTTGTTTAACAAACCATATAACTTTCATTAAGGAACTTTGATATTCCATTTCCATATTGTTGGCGTCAATGTCAATGTCTGAATACATACTCTTTATGTTAAGCTGATTAGGATTGCCACTTAACTTGTCATCTTTGGCATCATAACCCATACCATTTTCAATAACAGCCTTTCTGAAAATATCAATTATAGCCTTGTAATTTTCAGCATTTACCTGTATGGATAGTGTTTCAACTCCACCCATAGCACCGTCAATGGTTCTTACTTTGACAGCACCATAAGTAGACAAATTCTGTCTAAATTCTCCTAGATTTTCGCCATCATAATTCTTTAGAACTAAAATGGTGTTTCTAGGGTCTTCTTCCATAGAATTGAGGAAATTGCTCTCTAAAATGTTAAGTCCGTCTTGTAAACACTTTACCCTTAATATGAGAGGTTCTTCACAATGGTTGTACTTAAAGGCAATAAGGGGTATTTTCTCCCAACCGTAACCTTGTTTGCTTGTACAAAAATATGGCGTAAACCACTCCTTGCCGTCATGTACCATTTTTCCTCTGTCTATGTAAAATCTGCTTATACCTTTTCTGTCATAAACCTCAATTTTTCGCCTTGTAATCCTTTTCTTGTTCTTGTAATTGACTACATCATAAAACCTTATGGCGTAGGATAAAGCCTTGTGTTCACTGTCTTCCCAAATAGGAACTAATTCCCATGGATTTATTCGCTTGAAAGCAAAATTTCCATTGCTGTCATATCCAGTAAATAACCAACCTAAACCACAGTTTAAACTGTCCTCACAAATAGCCTTTAATGTCATATCAAAGTCAGCATTAAATATTTCCTTTAAGACCTTGTTTAACTTGGAATTACTGCTGTTTAATGTTATAGGCTTGCCTAATAAATAATTAACCTTTTGAATAACTAGCTTTCTGTATTGGTTGTCAACAATTCTGTTGTTGGGTACATTGTGTATTTCTGTAGGCTCTCCACCTATGCCAATGGCTGTCCTTTTCTTTAAAAGTACATCATGCCTGCCAGTAAAATATTCGTAACCCTTTATCATATTTCGCCTTTTTATGGAACTTTCAAATTCCTTTATCTGCTCTAAAATGTATTCTTCACTTGTCATAAAACCATTTTCTATTCCTTTGTTAATTCGCTCTGTCTGAAAAAAGGGAAATTGAAAATTAAACATGTTGCTTCCTCCTTTCTGTAACATCTCCTTGCTACATCTTGGATAATAAATCAACTACCATGACATTTCGTGACATATTTTTCAAATTTTATAAAAAAATTTGAAAAAACATAAAAAGAATAAAAATAAAATAGAAAAGTTTAGGTTAAGCCTTTTTAAAGGCTTATGGGGTCAAGGGGCAACGCCCATTGTGTGGACAAAGTCCACATAAAAAAAAGAAAAAAACTAAGGGTCAGAATACATTAGCCTCGCTAATGTATGACTTGACCCGTACTTTCTCGAATACCTAAACATCATTGACACCCTAAATCCTTTTCTCTAATGATTAAAGCATATTAGCAAAGCTAATATGCGACTTAATCCGTACCCTCTCGAACTCCTAAACATCATCGACACCCTAAATCCTAAATCCACCCCCACCCAACACCTAAATTTTTTCGCACACAAAAAAAGACCCATTCCCTTAGGAATGAGCCTTAAAATGTTTTACCTATTCAATTACTTTATCCAAATATTCTTCTTCTCCCACAACAATTTCAGCCTTGTCTGATGTGAGATTGACAATACTCTTTACAAAACCCTCTACATTGTTGCTTTCTACTAGAATTATAAATTCCACATTATCTGTGTAAATTGTATCCTTTATAATATTTCCAGTATTTAAAGCCTCGTACTGTACCTTGCCTGACATATTGTAGTCAGTTTTAACATGAACAGCCTTGTACAATGTTCTTTCTATAAGTCCAGCAGCAGCTAAGCCCTCTTTGGCACTTTGACCATAAGCCCTTACAAGACCACCTGTGCCAAGTAATGTACCACCAAAATAACGAGTTACAACAATGAGAACATCGTGAATATCTCTGCCTCTTATAACATCTAAAACAGGCATACCTGCTGTACCACTAGGTTCTCCGTCATCGCTGTATCTCTGTAACTGCTTTTCATTACCTACCTGAAAAGCAAATACATTATGTCTGGCATCATAGTATTTTTTTTTGAACTTTTCGATTTCTGCCATAGCCTCTTCTTCTGAATGAACAGGAACTACATTGGCAATAAATCTTGACTTTTTTTCTACTACTTCAGCCTGACCTGTGCCTTTTATTGTTACATATTTTTCAAGCATACTTTCTCCTAAAATTCTATCTCATAAATAAGTTGTTTTTAATAATGTTCCAAATTAAGTTGTTGTCATAAAGGTATTTACCTAGATATGATGTGGCTATTTTGTCATTTAAAACGCTGAAAAAGTCGTTAGTAATGAATATATTCATTACTGTAAATATTACCCATACAAAAACTACACCACCTACAATACCTAAAGCACCACCGGCAATAGCATTAAAAGTGCTTATAATTGGGAGCTTTGATATAAACCTACCCAACTTCATAATAGTTCTGAGAACAAAAGAAAATATAAAATAAACTATAATACCAACGCAAATATTTAAAATAATGTTTGCAATATATCTTGAAATATAGTCAGCAACACCATTTTGAACATTTAATAAGCCATGTACAACAGAATTGTTGTTGTCTAAAAGCATAGTCTTAATAGGTTGTGGCACAGAAAGGCTGTTGATAGCATCTATCTGCTGTTGTTGTGTAGATGATGCCACATTTTGAAGATTAAGACTTTTCTTAACCACATTACTTACCATATCAAAAATAGGTGTAGTTCTCATAAGAGTTGTAATAAACGGATAAATAATATAAGAACCACCTATTGAAATCAATTTATAACAGCCTCTGAGGGCAAAGATTATAAAACCTTTCTTTGCCCCATGAGCCATAAAGTATATAATTATAAGTAAAATAATAAGGTCTACAGGATTTTGTATTAATCCCATTATATAATCACTCAATTATCTCTCTCCTAACTTGCTGATGTAGTCTGAGCGGTTGTAGTAGATGCTGTAGTAGTTTCTACTGATGTATCTTCGCCGTTAGGGTCCAAAGCCTCGTTATCCTCTACCATATTAGCACCCTTTTTAACGCTGAAAAGTTGCATTTTGTTAGCTGTAGCAAGTATAACTCTGTCTGTTGAATCAAATAACTGCATGCTGTTTACAGTCTGTAATGCTCTGTATTCCCAAAGGTGCTTGCCTCTTACATCCATAGCATCAAATACTTTACCCATAGCAACTATTGTACTTTCCATATTAGAATACATAGCTGTAATAGTTTCATCAAATTTAGCAGAACCTATTTCGTTGCCTCTCATATTGTACCAATGTACAGTATTTACATTATCACTATTGTCAGTAATTGTCTTTGTACTGCCGTAGGCAACTGCAATATATTTATTGTCTACTATGTTGAAAGCTGAAACATAGTTTGGATATTCAATCTTCCAATTTTCTTTGTAATTTTCCTTGTTTGTAATTCTACCACCAATGCTGTAAAGTTTAGAATCTGTTGACACAATACAGCTGTTGTCTGGCATAAAGTGAACAATGGCAGCCACTTCGCTATCCATTTCAACGCCAGAGAAAATAGCATCAGAATTATCTGTAGTCTTAGCATCTTCTGTATTTACAAAGTAGAAGTTTACCTTTGACTTAATCTTTATTCTTGAAATATTTATAAAGCTAATACCAATTATTCTACCGTCATCAGAAATATCAATAGCTGCTGGAAGTCCGTCTTTTGCTACATAACTACCCTTAAATGCAACCTTTCCGTCTGGAGAATAACAAAATGCTGTATAATCACTTTCCCCTGAACTTTGGCACATAACAACACTATAGCCTAAAGGATTAATAGCAAAAGTAGTTATAACACCCTCTGTATTTACTGTATAAGCCTTGCCTTTAAGGTTGTATACATTCATAGTTTTAGCACCTTTATCAGCAACAGCTGTATATTCGCCATCACTTAACATAACAGGTGTTGTCATAGAGAATGTATCTGTCCATACAGTATTGCCTTTTTTGTCAAGTAAAGACATACCGTCTTTAGAACTAAAGAAAATACTGTTGTTACAGCTATAGAATTGAGCCTGTGAACTCATACTATATTCCTGTGAAAAAGATGCCTGTGACTCGCCTATTTTGATATTGCCACTATTTACAGCAACAAATATACCAACTGCTACAATAGCAAGAACAGCCACAGCTATGACAACAGCCTTTAAACTTCCTGTAAAACCAGAAATATAGTTTAATGTACTACTGTATATACTTCTCTTTTTCTTCTTTGCAGATTTTTCTTTCATTTCCTCTGGCTCTTTTCCTTCTTCTGTATCCTCAGTATCTTCGGTACTTTCAGCCTTTCCCCCCTGTTCTTCTGTTTCCTCTATGTCATTTTTTAAATCTTCTATTTCTTCTATTTTTTCTGAATTTTCTTCACTATCATCTAAGAACTCGTCTTGGGTTTTCTCCATAATTCTTTCCCAAAGCTGTTCGTTATTTTCTGCTATACCAGAATTTTTATTATTTTCAGTTGTGTTTTTATTCTCAGCCATAACACCCTCCTGTTTTTACCACATAATAATACTATAAAACAGCCAAAAAATCAATGTTTCTAAGCTCTATTTGATTAATTAATTATCTTCGTTAATTTATAAAAAAAGCTGATGTTATCCCTATGTAGAAATAACATCAGCTTTTAAGAAATATTTTATTTAACAAACTTTTCTGCTATTTTATCAATTTTATTTTCTTCATCATTCCAAGAATTAAAGTCCTTGCCACTATTTTCAACAGTATGACCTAACTCTACAATAAATTCAGGAATATCAGATGCTAAAATAGTACCAACTTCGTGGCCAAAAATCTCTTTTCCCTGTATATCACAACCATTTACATAGAGTATAAAAGCTGGCTGTGGCTTACCGTCTACAGACTTTACAGCACCTCTGAAACCTAAAGCACCAATTTGATGTGTACCACAAGAAGATGGGCAACCGGAAATATGAATTTGTGGAAGTGCATTTTCCTTTATGTTTGCCTTTTTAACAGCATCAACACAAGCTCTTAAAAGACTTTGAGAATCTCTAAGACCTACCTGACAAATGCTTGCACCAATACAGCTTACAGATGTTTCAAATACATTTTTGGCAGTATTTTCATCAGTAATAGCTAAAACTTCCTTTGCCTCATTACCAGTAAGGTTTATAATATAAGCACTTTCATCAGGAGATAATCTCAGTTCAGCACCTTCAACACTCTGTATATAGTCATTTAACTTGCAAAATACTTCTGCATTAGGCTGACCACCTATTGGGTGCCACATAACTGTATAAAGTCCCTCTTGTTTTTGAGGAATTACTCCAAAACCCTCTGCTGTAGTGCCATTACCCTTTTTGCTAAGTTCTAAAGGCTGTGGCTTAATGTTTAAATCTTCTCCAGATGCAAAAACTTCTTGAAGTTTTTCATTATAGGCTTTTGCGTAGTTTTCAGCACCGCCTAAAGCCTCCTGCATATAACGAGTCCTTGCCTTACCTCTGTTTTCATAATTTCCATAAGTACGGAAAGTCAACCACATAGCTTTAATATAGAACAATATTTTATTAGGCTCTACATTTTCAGCTACTTTAACGCCCATTTTATAGTTGTTGCCAAGACCACCGGCACTATATACATCAAATTTGCCATTTTCATTGGCTACAAAACCTAAATCTCTAAATGTTGCGTGGGTAAAATTCTTTGGAGAATTAGAAAAACAAACCTTTAATTTTCTAGGCATTTTTTCAGCCTTTATAAAATTCATAAGGTATTCTCCCGCAATTTCTGCGTAAGGCAATACATTAAAATATTCCCCTTGTTCAACACCGGAAAGAGGTGGGCACATTACATTACGAGGAAAATCTCCACCACCACCCATAGTTACAATATTATGTGAAAGTGCATTTTCCATAACAGGATAGAGAACTTCCGGCTGTAAATCGTGGAGCTGTATTGTCTGACAAGTAGTAAAATGTAAATGATTAATATTGTATTTTCTTATAGCATCTGTAACAAAAGCCATTTTTTCTTTTGTTACACGACCTGCTGTCATACGAAGACGGAGCATACTGGCTTTGCCACCCTTTTGAGCATAGCTACCATAAAAACCTGAAAATCCTTTGTACTGATTTTTAGGAACTTCTCCTCTGTAAAAAGCATCTGTTTTTTCTTTAAAATCTGGTAAATCCTGTTTCCATAACTCTGGATTTATGTTCATTACTCTGTCCTCCTAGTTTTGTTGTTGTATTTATTATATATAATCCCTGTAAAAGCTGTCAACTGAAAAGGCATTTGTTGATAATTATTTTTATATACAACGAAAAAGAGTGAAAGCATTTATACTTCCACTCTCTTCTCTTTAAGGCGACATCCAGATTTGAACTGGAGATCAAGGAGTTGCAGTCCTCTGCCTTAGCCACTTGGCTATGTCGCCATATTAAATTTTCTCCCTTTTGAAACAGAGATGATGACCCGTAGGAGAATCGAACTCCTGTTTCAGCCGTGAGAGGGCCGCGTCTTAGCCGCTTGACCAACGGGCCGGAGCTCCCCGAGTAGGATTCGAACCTACGACCCTCCGGTTAACAGCCGGATGCTCTACCGCTGAGCTATCGAGGATTATCAAGCAATGATAATTTTACCACAGCTTATTGATAATGTCAAGAAATTTTTAACATTTTCATATCAAAAACATTTCGACACATTAGGCAAAAAAAAGAACCCCGATAGTCTACCGAAGCCCTTTTTCAAATGCCCGAGACCGGAATCGAACCGGTACGGGATTTAACTCCCGCAGGATTTTAAGTCCTGTGCGTCTGCCAGTTCCGCCACTCGGGCATACCTGTCATAAAGACAGATAAAATGGGAACAACAGGGCTCGAACCTGTGACCCCCTGCTTGTAAGGCAGATGCTCTCCCAGCTGAGCTATGCTCCCATGACATAAAAGATTTAAAAGATAACTGGAATATTCTTTTAATCTGTTGTCTTCGTTGTGTTCAACCCTGAAGACAAGAATTATTATAACAGCAAGTGGGCATAATGTCAAGCATTTTTTTTAATTTTTTTAAAGTTTTTTTTGAGACTGATTTTTCCGGTATTTAAGAGGGTTTGAGAGATGTTTAAAATTTGTCTATAAAAATATTCTCAAAAATTTTTTGAAATTTTTGAGAAAAATATTAGATTTATAGCTAAGAAAATGCCGTATAAAACAATAACATTGAAATAAACGGATTACTATGTTACACTAAAAATATAGAGAGGGATGATAATGGGTGATAAGAACTGGTGATTTAAAGATATCAGTATTTGAATTTATTGTAATGATAATAGTTTTGTACAATCAGATAATGTATATTCCACAAAGTTCGAAATATAAGAGTGTTGTTGTAGAACTTTCAGCATCTCTTTCATTTATGATTTTTTGTAATGGAGTTTTGTCTTGTATTAACGGGACTGAATTTTTTGGAAGTTATTACATTAATTATGTCTTTACTGTAATATATTTTATATTAAATGGACTTGTACCACTATTATGGTTTAAGTATATGTATATTTTCTATGATACTTCTCCTAAAAAATCTAATTCTTATATTACTACAATTCCTTATTTACTATATTTACTATTAATTTTTATAAATTGTTTTACTGATTTATTTTTTTACATAGATAGCAATAACCGATACCAAAGGGGAGATGGTTTTTGGTTAATTGTGGTTTTAAGTGTAATATACATAATAGCTTCTGTAGTAGTTATTGTTTTAGCTATAACAAGAAATAGAGGTTTTAGAAGTGAGGGCAAACATATACTTTCAGGAATGTTATTGGTAGCATTAGGTATTATATTGCAACTTTATTTTTGGGAAGACAGCTTTGTACTTTTAACTTTTTTATTGTTTATGCTTATTGTATTTTTGCGTTTTCAAAATCTGGAAATGCTTGTAGACCCTTTAACAGGTCTGGGAAACAGAAGAAGAATGCAGTTATATATAGATAAACTTAGTAGAAAGAGAAAAGGCGAATTTTCAGCAATAGTATTTGATATAGACGATTTTAAGGATATAAATGATTTATATGGTCATATTTATGGAGATAGAATTTTAGTCATTATTTCAAAAATATTAGAAAAATCTGCGGGAAATAAAAAAATTACCTGTATCAGATATGGTGGAGATGAATTTATTGTTATAACACCAAAAGAGGAAGTAGATGGGTTTATAGCTAAATTTAAGGAATTGTTAAATGAATTTAATAGTAAAAAGGTGTTTCCAAGGAAAGTAGATATAAGTATTGGTGTTTCAGAATTTACTGTTAATAGTGAAATAAATATGGAATATATAATAAATACGGCTGATAAACTTATGTATGAAAAGAAAAAATTAAAGAAAAGAAATTTGAAAAATTAACTGTTATGTAAACCTACCATTAAAAGTTAGACTTTTAGCCTACTTGTTTATGGTAGGTTTTTTATTATAATTTTAATGTAAAAAAATACATATTATAAGGAAGAAATATTTTAATGAGAAAAAAATTTTGAAAAATTTAAAAATAGGACTTGACAAAATGGAATAATAATACTATAATCCTATATATCAAGTAGGAAATATATGAAAAGAGGCGTATAAATGAAAAATAGATTTTTTAAAGCTTCCGGAATAACTGATAGATGTTGTAATTAATATTTAGAATGTTTGGATATTGATTTAATATAAATATAAATGAGATTTAATATAAATAAGAAAGAAAAGAGGAAATTATTATGAGTAAAATTTACAAGAGTACAGCAGATTTAATTGGTAACACACCTTTATTTGAATTAACTAACATTGAAAAGGAATTAGGACTTGAAGCTAAGATTGTTGCTAAACTTGAATACTTCAATCCAGCAGGTAGTGTAAAGGATAGAATTGCAAAGGAAATTATTGAACAGGCTGAAAAGGCTGGCAAGATTAAGCCAGGTGCTGTTCTTATTGAACCAACTTCTGGTAATACTGGTATCGGTATTGCATCTATTGCTGCATCTAAGGGTTACAGAGCTATTTTAACAATGCCTGAAACAATGAGTGTTGAAAGAAGAAATATTTTAAAGGCTTACGGTGCTGAAATCGTACTTACAGATGGTGCTAAGGGTATGAAGGGTGCTATTGCAAAGGCTGAAGAACTTGCAAAGGAAATTGAAAACAGCTTTATTCCTAGCCAGTTTGATAACCCAGCTAACCCAGAAGCTCACTTTAAGACTACTGGTCCTGAAATTTGGAACGATACAGACGGTAATGTAGATTACTTCATCGCTGGTGTAGGTACAGGTGGTACTCTTTCTGGTACAGGCGAATACTTAAAGCAGCAGAACAAGAATATTAAGGTTGTTGCTGTTGAACCTGCAACTTCTCCAGTTATTAGCAAGGGTGTTGCTGGTCCACATAAGATTCAGGGTATTGGTGCTGGTTTCATTCCAAAGAACCTTCACGATGTTTATGATGAGGTTATCCCTGTTGAGAATGAAGATGCTTTCGAATATGGTAAGCTTATTTCAAGAAAAGAAGGTATTTTAGTAGGTATTTCTGCTGGTGCTGCTTTAAGAGCTGCTGTTGAAATTGCTAAGCGTCCAGAAAGCAAGGGTAAGACTATTGTAGTTATTTTCCCTGATAGTGGTGACAGATATTACTCAACTCCTTTATTTACTGAATAATATAAATTTATAAAAAACTCATAATGTGCGATATGAAAAAGTCCTGCATACGATTTGTATGTAGGGCTTTTTTGTGTTATATAAGATAAAATGCTGTAAATTGTGCAAAAATGCAATTGTATTGAGAAAAAATATTTCTTATTGATAAAAATACACAAATATATTATAATAATCGAGAGGGAAATATAATATTGTGTATATAGAGGGGAAGTGTATTAATGGAAAAAGGTTTTGATTTTAGTAAAATTGATGAAATAGTCGCTAATCACGAAAATTCAGCAGTTAATATTATTGCTATTTTGCAGGATATACAAGAGTATTATCATTATTTACCAAGAGAAATATTTGAATACATAGCAAAGAAATTGGATACAAAGTCATCTACAATTTATAGTGTTGCTACATTTTATGAAAATTTTTCTCTTGAACCAAAGGGAAAGTATGTTATAAAGGTTTGTGACGGTACAGCCTGTCATGTTAGAAAGTCAGTACCTATATTGGAAAGATTGAGAAGTGAACTTAATTTAACTGATAAAAAGGTAACAACAGATGATATGCTTTTTACTGTGGAAACAGTAAGCTGTTTAGGTGCTTGTGGACTAGCTCCGGCAATGACAGTAAATGACAAGGTTAATCCATCTATGACACCAGATAAGGCCAGTGCCTTAATTAAAGAGTTAAGGGAGGCTGAGAATGATGTTAAGTAACAGAACGGATTTAAGAAAAATTAGAGAAATATATAGTAAGGCTTTAAAATCTCAGAAAAGAAAAATACTTGTCTGTTGTGGTACAGGCTGTCTTGCTGGTGGCTCAATGGATATTCACCACAGATTAAAGGAATTAATAGAAGAAAAGGGATTGAAGTGTACTGTAGAATTGGAAAAAGACCCGCATGGAGATAGTATAGGTTTAAAAAAGAGTGGCTGTCATGGCTTTTGTGAAATGGGTCCTCTTGTCAGAATTGAACCAGAGGGAATTTTGTATACAAAAGTGAAATTGTCTGATTGCGAAGAAATAGTTGAAAAAACTATTATGGAAAATGAAATAGTAGAAAGGCTTGTTTACAAAGTAGAGGGCAAACCTTATGTAAAACAGGAGGATATACCTTTCTATGCCAAGCAAACAAGAGTAGTTTTGGAACATTGTGGTCACATTGATGCTACATCAATAGAGGAATATTTGGGAATAGGTGGATATAGTGGACTTGAAAAAGCACTTTTTGAAATAACTCCTGAAGATATTATAGATACTATTACAGAATCATCACTTCGAGGCAGAGGTGGTGGAGGTTTCCCAACAGGCAAAAAGTGGGCACAGGTTAAAAATAACGATGCTGATGAAAAATACATAGTCTGTAACGGCGATGAAGGCGACCCTGGTGCTTTTATGGATAGAAGTATTATGGAGGGCGACCCTCACAGAATGATTGAGGGTATGATAATTGCTGGTATAGCTACAGGTTCAGAACATGGATATATTTATGTAAGAGCAGAATATCCTATGGCTGTAAATAGATTGGAAAATGCTATAAAACAGGCGAAGGAATATGGTCTTATAGGCGAAAATATATTAGGTAGTGGATTTAATTTTGATTTCCATATAAACAAGGGTGCTGGTGCTTTTGTTTGTGGAGAGGGTTCAGCACTTACTGCTTCTATTGAGGGTAAGAGAGGTATGCCAAGAGTTAAACCTCCAAGAACGGTTGAACAGGGGTTATTTGGCAAGCCAACTGTACTTAACAATGTAGAAACTTTTGCTAATGTACCTAATATTATAAATAAAGGTGCTCAATGGTATAAGGGTGTAGGTTCAGAAAAAAGTCCTGGTACAAAGGCTTTTGCTTTAACAGGTAATATTGAAAATACTGGACTTATTGAAGTGCCTATGGGTGCTACTTTGAGAGAAATAATATTTGATATTGGTGGAGGTATGAAGAATGGCAAAGAGTTTAAGGCTGTTCAGATAGGCGGACCGTCAGGTGGTTGCCTTATAACTGACAATTTGGATTTACCACTTGACTTTGACTCTCTTAAAAAAGTAGGAGCTATGATTGGTTCAGGTGGTCTTGTAGTTATGGACGAGGATACCTGTATGGTTGAAGTTGCTCGTTTCTTTATGCACTTTACTCAAAATGAATCTTGTGGCAAGTGTGTGCCTTGCCGAGAAGGTACTAAGCGTATGCTTGAAATTTTGGAAAGAATAGTAAATGGCAATGGCAGAGATGGAGATATTGAACTTTTGCTAGAATTGGCAGATACAATATCAAGTACAGCCCTTTGTGGTCTTGGTAAATCAGCTGCTATGCCAGTTGTAAGTACAATAAAGAACTTTAGAAGTGAGTATGAGGCACATATATATGACAAAAAATGTCCATCTGGAAATTGCAAGAAGTTAATTACATATCAGATTGACCCAGAATTATGTAGAGGTTGCTCAAAGTGTGCCAGAAACTGTCCTGTTAGTGCCATAACCGGAGAAATTAAAAAGCCGTTCACTATTGATACAAACAAGTGTATTAAATGTGGAGCTTGTAAAGAATCTTGTAACTTTGGTGCTGTAAAGGAGGTGTAGAATATGTCAAATGAAAATTATATGCTTATTGACAATATTCCTGTTGCCATTGAGGGCGAAAAAAATATGCTGGAGCTTATAAGAAAAGCTGGTATTGATTTACCTACATTTTGCTATAATTCAGAGCTTTCTATTTATGGTGCTTGTAGAATGTGTATGGTAGAAAATAAATGGGGTGGTATGGAGGCTGCCTGTTCTACACCTCCAAAGGCTGGTGCTGAAATTTTTACTAATACACCTAAACTTAGAAAACATAGAAAAATGATACTTGAACTTTTGCTTTCTAATCATTGCCGAGATTGTACCATTTGTGCTAAAAATGGAAATTGTAGATTACAGGAACTTGCTTTAAGATTTGGAATAACAAAAGTTAGATTTGAAAATACAGCAGCAGAACCGGATATTGATGATTCATCACTTTGCATTGTAAGAGATAGAAGTAAATGTATTCTCTGTGGTGACTGTGTACGAATGTGTAATGAAGTTCAGAATGTTGGTGCTATTAATTTTACAAATAGAGGTTCTAAAATGGTGGTATCTACTGTTTTTGATGAACCTTTGGGAAAAAGTAGTTGTGTAGGTTGTGGTCAATGTGCAGCAGTATGTCCAACAGGTGCTTTGGTTGTAAAAAATGATACTTCAAACCTTTGGAAACAGTTTGGAAAAGATAATGTAAAGGTTGTAGCACAAATTGCTCCGGCAGTAAGAGTTGCAGTTGCAAAGGCTTTTGGTCTTAGTGACGGCGATGTAATGGGCAAAATTGTTGCAGCTATGCACAGAATAGGTTTTGAAGAAGTTTTTGATACTGTAACAGGTGCAGACTTGACAGTTTTAGAGGAAGCTAACGAATTTTTAGAAAGACTTTCCAATGGCGAAAATCTTCCGTTGTTTACATCTTGTTGCCCAGGTTGGGTGCAATATTGTGAAAAAAATTATCCTGAACTGTTGCCTAATGTATCTACTTGTCGTTCTCCAATGGAAATGTTTGGCTCAGTAATAAAGGAACAGTATAAAACAAGTAGTAGAAAAATTGTTAGTGTAGCTATTATGCCTTGTACAGCCAAAAAGTTTGAGGCAGCTAGACCAGAATTTAAGTGGAACGAAAATCAACAGGTTATAGATTATGTTATAACTACACAAGAGTTGATACAGATGATAAAAGAGGCAGGTATTGTATTTTCAGAAATAGAGCCAGAGTCTATAGATATGCCTTTTGGTTCAATTTCTGGTGCAGGTGTTATATTTGGTGTAACAGGTGGCGTAACAGAGGCTGTTATAAGACGAGTTTCATCAGATAAATCTCTTTCAGCTTTGAGAACTCTTGCCTTTAATGGTGTAAGAGGATTAGAGGGTACAAAGGAAATTACAATAGAATACTGTGGAAAGCCTTTGAGAATAGGCGTTGTTAGCGGTCTTAAAAATGCCGATAAACTTATCAGAAGTATTAAAAATGGTGAACATTTTGATTTAGTGGAAGTTATGGCTTGTCCTAATGGTTGTATAAATGGTGCAGGTCAGCCGTTTACAGATAGAAATGGTATTAAAAATAGAAGCGATGCCTTGTATGAAGCAGATAGAATGTGTACTAATAAGAGAAGTGAAGAAAATCCTCTTATGATGTCACTTTATAATGGCTTGTTAAAGGGTAAGGTACACAAATTACTTCATGTTGATTATGTAAAGGAGGAAAATGTATGATAAAAATTTCAGTTTGTATAGGAAGTTCATGTCATTTAAAAGGCTCTTATAATGTTATAAATGGATTTCAACATGTTATAGAAAAAAATAATGTCAGCGATAAAGTTGAAATAGCTGGAACTTTCTGTACTGGTCATTGTGGAAATGATGTTTCTGTACTGGTAGATAATGAATATTACAGCGTTTCTCCAGAAAATATAGAAGAATTTTTTAATAAAGAAATTGTTCCTAAGTTATAAAAATAAAGGCTGTTGCACTTGTTGTGTAACAGCCAATTTTTATGTGATTTAATTTGTTTTGAAATTACTAAAAAGATAGTTAGGCAATTCAACAGTAACAACACAGCCATTATCTGTGTTTTCAAAGTCAATTTTACCTTTGTGTTCGTGGACTATATTTTTACATATCAGTATACCTAAGCCACTGCCATTTTCTTTAGTAGTGACAAAAGGTGTACCTAAATTGTTTAGAACAACGGGAGATATGCCACCTCCATTGTCTTCTATTGTTATGGTTGTTTTGCCTATATCTGGTGTAACAGTTGTTTTTATAATACCTTTATTTTTAATAGCCTCTATTGCATTTTTATAAATATTGAAGAAAAGAATATTGATTTTGTTATAATCTCCATACAGCTTAACATCATCAGGAGAGTCTAAAACAAACTCAATTTTTTTGTCATAAGGAGTAAGGTTGTATTCTTCAATAATATCTGATAATAACTCATCTATAAAAATCATTTCAATATTTTCTTTCTTTGTATTTTCTGCCATTATAGTATAGTCGTTAATTATATGATTAAGCTTTTCAAGCTCTTTTTCGATGACTGTAAAATTATTTTCAAGAGCTTTTGGGCAAAAATCCTTTATGTATTGTACATTCATTTTAATAAGACTAACTGGGTTTTTAACTTCGTGAGCCAATACTGCTGCAATTTGTTCTTTTCCGTTCATATTATCCTCCGTCTTTCTATGGTAAAAGTAACTTGTGTCCTACTACGATATTATTGTCTTCAATTTTGTTTAATTCCCTTATTTCATTTACTTTTGATGTGTTTCCGTAAACACTTTTACTGATTTTAATAAGAGTATCTCCCTCTTTTACTACATATTCAGAATGTCTTTGAGTTTCTGGCTCAGGAGCTTTTGTTGGGGCTTGTGTAGTCTGAACTGTAGTTGGAACAGTTGTGTTTTCTACAGTTGTTTTTTGTGCTTTAACAGCTTGTACAGTTGTTTGTTGTGTTTGAGATGCAAACACACTTTGAGTACCGTCAAGGGTTTCTTGAAGTTGTGCTATTTGTTGTTCCATAGCACTTATTCTTTCGTCACTTTGTATAAGTCCTGCTCCCATAACAAAGCAAACCAAAAGCATTATAAAACTAACGCCACCTAGTAAATTAAGTAATCCTTTTTCTTGGGAAAGAATATTGTGTTTTGCGTGAAGTGTTCTTTTTCCTGAAGTGATTTTTCTGAGTAATGCTTCTGAATCTTTCTTTAATTCCGGAAGTACGCTATCCTTGTTAACTACAGGCTTTAACTTGTTTTCAAGCATATATTCGTGCATACCTTCATTTTTTTCATAGTATACAATATAGCCTTTTAATATATTAAAAACATGTCCGTCAACATCCCATTTATAAAAACTGCTTATGTTTTCTGTAGGGTCTGTAACATAAAGTAGTTGCAAACCTCTTGTAAGATTGTTCCTCTGAAATTGACAAAGCTTGTCGCTTATGTAGTCCTCAAAGCCAGGCTGAATATATGCCCAGCCAACTACTCCTAAGTCCTTAAAATATAACTCTATTTGTTTTTCTACATATTGCCAGCTTTTTTCTGTCAATTCCGGCATACCATTTCTCATTATTGTGTATTTACCTTGTAAAACACCACTTACAAAAATAACAGTTTCGTTATCTACAGTCATTGTTTTGCCTATTAAAACAGCAATTTTTTCTTTTGAAGGCTCAGAGGCAGCATATTGTTCTATGTAAGTGCAAGCATAATCTTCCATGTAAATTCTGCTGCCGTCGGAAATGCTACCTACTTGTTTCACATTTGTAGGCAGTTGGAAATTATTTTCCTCATTGGTCATAACTGACACCCTCTCTTAATATATTTATATTTTTGTAGTTGAAAGCATACCACAGTCGACAAAAATAAAATGTCAAACAATGGAGGGCTAATTAAAAAATAAATAGCAAATAATCCCAAAAAATTTATATAGAACTTTTACTAATTTTTACAAGTCATATTTTTACAGTAGTAAGCCATAATTATTGTAAAGGAGGTATTTTATGCCCTTATTATGTAAAAGAGAATATTTGTATGTAAATAGTAACGAACCTGAAAAAAGATTTTTGGAAAAACTGTCAAATATGATTTTGGAAACTTTTGATGGAGAGAAAACAGTAGTGTTTCTATGTATAGGAACTGACAGGGCAACAGGAGATGCCTTAGGTCCTTTGGTGGGGTCTTATTTGCTTAAAAATGGTTTAGAGAATGTTTATGGTACAGTAGACGAACCGGTACACGCAGAAAATTTAAGATATTATATAGAATTTATAAATAAGAAATATGAGAACAGTTTTATAATTGCAGTTGATGCAAGTCTGGGAAAAAGTGAGCAAATAGGAGGCATAAACATATGGAAAGGACCTTTGCACCCTGGAAGTGGGGTGGCAAAGGTTTTAGGTAGTGTAGGGGATATATCTATAACAGGTGTAGTAAATAAAATGACAATTAATCCTATGTTTCAATTACAGAATACAAGGCTCTCTTTGGTTATAAATATGGCAGAAGTAATAGGAAAAGCTATATGTAGAACAGTAATTTATTAAGTATTTTTTAAATATAGGCTTTTGCCTTGACAATTTTAATTAATATAAGGATAATATACAGTAAAGAATACTGTGAATAGGTATATTTAATAGATAGGGAGAGTTTTTATGAAAAAGAAATTATTACTTGGACTTGCTTTAGGTGCAATGGTTATGACGACAGCTTGTGGTCAGGCAAAGGTTTCAAATAAGGATTCGGCTGACACTTCTGTTGAAGAAACATCAGATGAAACAAGTGAAACTACACAGGCAACAGAAAAACAGACTAATGATGAAGTTACAGAACTTCCTCAGCTTGAAGGTGTAAAGAAAGGGGATACAATAGCTACAATTCATACTAATTATGGCGATATTAAAGTATGGTTCTTCCCTAAATACGCACCAAAGGCAGTAGAAAACTTTACTACTCATGCTAAAGAGGGTTATTACAACGGACTTATTTTCCATAGAGTAATAAATAACTTTATGATTCAAGGTGGCGACCCAACAGGTACAGGTGCAGGTGGCGAAAGTATTTGGGGTAAGGAGTTTGAAAACGAAGTTAACCTCAATTTAAGAAGTTTTAGAGGTGCTTTATGTATGGCAAATGCAGGCCCTGACACAAATGGTAGCCAGTTCTACATTGTTCAAAATCCTGATATTGGCGATGAAATGAAGTCACAGCTTGAAGAATTAAGCAAGAGTGATGAGGCATTTAGCGAAAGTAATGGTACAAAGATTTCATTTAGTAAGGCTTTCCCAAGTAAGGTAGTTAAGGAATACGAAGAAAATGGTGGTTATCCATCACTTGATATGAACTATACTGTTTTTGGTCAGGTATATGAGGGTATGGATGTTGTAGATAAGATTGCAGCAGTTGATACAGACCAGAGCGATAAGCCAAAGACAGATGTTAAGATTGAATCTATAGAAGTAGGAACTTACTAAAATGAATTTGATTTCAGTAGAAAATTTATCAAAAGCATATGGCGAAAAAATAATATTCGATAATTTGACTTTTGGTATTGACGATACAGATAAAATTGGTGTCATTGGTGTAAATGGTACTGGTAAATCCACTCTTTTGAAGATTATAGCAGGAGAGGAGGAGGCAGATAGTGGTAATGTAATTACTATGAATGGTCTTAGAGTAGGCTATTTGCCTCAATCTCCTGTGTTCAAAAAAGGCGAAGTCGTAATGGACTATATGATTCGTATTTGTAAAATTACAAATGCTGACGAAGAAAGTAAGGCAAAGACTGTACTTACTAAAATAGGCATTAACGATTTTTATGCTGATGTGGATACTCTTTCAGGTGGACAGAAAAAGAGAGTTGCTATTGGTGCAGCTATGATTTCTCCTGTAGACTTGCTTATATTAGATGAACCTACAAACCACATTGATAGTGAAACTATTGCGTGGATGGAAAATAATTTAAAGTCTACAACAAAGGCTCTTTTAATGGTAACTCACGATAGATACTTCCTTGACAGAGTTGTAAATAAAACCTTTGAACTTGATAAAGGCAAAATATATGTTTATCAGGGAAACTATGGAGAATTTTTGGAGCAAAAGGCTCAGAGAGAAGAACTTGCACAGGCAGGAGAGAGAAAGCGTCAGAATTTTCTCCGTACAGAACTTGAATGGGTAAAGCGTGGAGCAAAGGCTAGAACTACAAAACAAAAGGCTAGATTACAGAGATTTGAAACTATATCTCAAATTAAAGCCCCGGACCAGAAACAAAATGTTGAAATTGCTGGCCTTTCTTCTCGTCTTGGTAGAAAAACTATTGAGATTAATAATATTTCTAAGTCCTTTGGCGATAAGAAACTTATTAGTGACTTTAGCTATATTATACTTAAAAATGATAGAATTGGTATAGTTGGACAAAATGGTACAGGAAAAACTACTCTCCTTAAAATGATAACAGGAAAGCTACAACCTGATAGTGGTACTATTGAGGTAGGCGATACTGTTAAAATCGGTGTATTTTCTCAAGGTACAGAGCATATGGACGATAATATGCGAGTTATAGATTATGTAAAAGAGGTAGGAGAATACATATCAACTACTGACGGCAAGTTGTCTGCCACAAAACTTTTGGAAAGATTTTTATTTAATGGAGATATGCAATATTCTCCTATAGGTAAACTTTCCGGTGGCGAAAAGAGAAGACTTTACTTGTTGAGAGTCCTTATGTCAGCACCGAATATATTGTTCCTAGATGAACCTACAAATGATTTGGATATTGAAACCCTTGCTATATTAGAGGATTATCTTGACGGTTTTGCTGGTGCTGTTGTTATTGTTTCTCATGATAGATATTTCCTTGACAGATGTGTTGATAGAATATTTGCCTTTGACGGAAGTGGAAATATAAAGCAGTACGAGGGTGGCTATAGTGATTATAAGGCTACTTTAGAAGAAAGTAAAAAAGCTGTAGCATCTGAAAGTAAGGCTAAGGAAAGCAAAACTTGGAATAAGGGCGAAAGAAAGTTAAAAATGTCTTTCAATGAAAAGAGAGAATTTGAAACTATAGATGACGATATTGCTAAACTGGAACAGGCTATTGTTGATACAGAGGAGCAAATGGAGAAATCGGCTAGTCAGTATTCTAAGTTACAAGAACTTTCTCAGCAAAAAGAAGATTTAGAAAATCAGCTTTCTGAAAAGATGGATAGATGGATGTATCTTAATGAATTAGCTGAAAAAATAGAAAATCAAGAATAAAAAATTAGCTGTTTACATTTTTCAGTAAACAGCTAATTTTTTTGATGTTAGTGAGAATATATTAACTAATTAAATTAATACCAAATTAAGCAACTTTTTTTATAAGTTTCTGAAGTTCTGGACCAATAATAGCTACTATAATTATTTTTCCAAAGTCGAAAATAAGGAAAGGTAAAACACCGATGGCTAAGGCTTCCATAAATGTTCTACCCATACCAAAGGCAAGCCAAGCTGTACCAAATATATATGTAATAGCTAAACCGACAATCATACCAATAATGTTAGGTATTCTCTTGTAATTGAATTTTTCGATTATTAAGCCACTAATAACTGATGTAAAAATAAAGCCTACCAAATATCCACCTGTAGGGCTCACTAATTTTGAAATACCACCAGTAAATCCTGCAAATACAGGAAGACCTACAAAGCCTAAAAGTAAATATATGATGTAACTTACAGTTGCTTTTTTCCAACCTATAGCGTAAATTGTAATGTAAATCAGAAAATTAGTTACAGAAACAGGAACTTCTCCTATCGGTATTGAAAATGGAGCAAGTATACAGAATATTGCAGCAAATAAAGCTGTAAATACCATATCTTTTGTAGAAAAGTTTTTCATAAGTTAACAACTCCTAAAATTAAATTGATTTAAGGAGAGTATAGTACAAATTTTATAAATTGTCAACCCAAATATTTTCAGATGGTTAACATTATTTTTTAACAAACAAAAAACCCGTAGGGGCAACTACGGGCTTTTGCTAACAAAAGGGTGTTAGCGATGGATTGCGGGCAAACAATCCAAGAGTGTAATAAATATAAAAATAGGAATAAAATGAAGGAATATAAAAAAACTTCCTATTTTTTACGATTAATGTGATTGGGGGCACATAATCAATTAATTTAAGGGTAAATTGTTTTATTATTTATTACAGTTATTATTATATGGTATAATTCTTAAAATGAAATGTAGAAAAAGCTTAAAAAAATATTACGATTATAAAAAATAGAATGTTTTTTACATAATTTTTGAAAAAATATAGCCTAAACATTGTAAACTTGCAAATAATTATTTTTTAGGTTATAATTGTTCTAACTATGAAATGTGTAATAATCTATGGAGGAAAAAAATGATTGTAAATAATGTAAACCTTGCAGCAGTAGGTGTTAAATTTAGTCAGTATCCTACAGATAATAAACCAGAGGTAGCATTTGCAGGAAAGTCAAATGTAGGTAAGAGTTCTCTTATAAATTCAATGATTTATAGAAAGGCTCTTGCTAGAACAAGTCAAAACCCAGGTAAAACCCGTACTATTAATTTCTATAATGTAGAGGATTTACTTTACTTTGTTGACCTTCCGGGTTATGGATACGCAAAGGCTTCTCATTCAGAAATTGAAAAATGGGGTAAAATAATAGAAGATTATCTTACAAAGAGAGAATCTTTAAAGGCTATTATTATGCTTGTAGACATAAGACATGAGCCAGGAGCTAATGATTTAATGATGTATGATTGGCTCAAGCATTATAATCACAAGATTATTATTGTTGCTACTAAGTCTGATAAATTAAAGCGTAGTCAGTTACAGAAACATGTAGCTATGCTTAAAAAAGGTTTTAATCTTCAAAAAGAGGATATTATACTTCCATTTAGTAGCGAAACAAAATCTGGTAGAGATGAATTATGGAAAATTATTGAAGGTATTTGTGAAATAGAAAAAGAAGAAAAGTAATTTTGTGGGTGCAACAATAGCACCCACTTTTTCTATTTATTAAACAGTAAAAGAACCAATAATATTAAAAGTATATTATTGTCCGGTGTTTCTTTGCTGTTTATACTAACACCACAGTCTTTGTCAATTTCATATATGCCGTCATTGTGTATAGCTGAATCCTTTATTGTCTGTGTTGAAACTTCTCTATCACAAGATTGTGGCACAATATTTTGATTATATCCATCGCAAATACGATTGAAAGTTCTTACTGTGTTTATTATATTTATCATATTATCAATATTGCCTTTGTCATTAGTAAATGGTTTACAGGCTTTAAGTAATGTTATTTCTTTTGTAGGTTCTGATGCACAGTTTTGTGAGCAACAACGAATATCTTGTTCTATTGGTGTAAGATATTTGTGTTTGAAGTGTTTTTCTATTAAACAGAGGGCTTCATTCAAATCCTCTTTTATATTATTGGAATTAGAAAGTCTACTAAAAATATTATAGATATTGCTATTTTCTGACATAAATAACCTCCCGATTTAATAAATTTTCAATATCTAAAAGACCCCAACCTTGTCTATTTGGGGAACATTCCAAGTTGTGGCAACTTTGTTTAAGCATAAACTTAATATCATCAGGTTTTAAGTTGGGTACTTTTTCTAATAAAAGGGCAATAGCACCACTTACAATAGGTGTTGACATAGATGTACCACTAAGGCTTTTATAGTAGTTGTTGTTTTTGTTATCCTCACAAAGACAGGATATTATATTTGTTCCAGGGGCAACTACATCTGGCTTTATTACACATTCTTTAGTAGGACCTCTACCAGAATAACTTTTTCCTATATCGTTTTCAGGTACATTAATATCATCTACTGAACCTACAGTAATTATTTTTTTACTAATGCCGGGAGAAGATATTGTACCTTTTTGAGGACCATTGTTTCCAGCAGCAGCAACTACAACTATGCCCATATCCCATAATATTTCAGCAGCTCTAACAAGAGGGTCTTTTGTATTTGTAATTCCGGCACCAATAGACATATTTAAAATTCGAATATTATATTTTTTGTAGTTGTCAGCTACCCATTGTATGCCAGTTAATACATCGGAGGCTGTTCCTTTGCCTTCAAAATCTAATGCTTTTATCATTACAATATTGCTTTCAGGAGCTATTCCTCTATATTTGCCATTACTATTTGCACCACTTCCAGAACAGATACCAGCAACATGAGTACCATGGCCACAATCATCATATACATAATTTTTATGATTAACAACATCATAGAAACATTTTATTCTTGAATCAAAATCATTGTTTTTACATATACCTGTATCTATAAAAGCGATAGATATTCCTTTGCCTGTGTATTTTGTGTTTATGCACTTTACTTTATCTCTAACAATATTCATTTGGGTATCTATGGTTTTGTTAGGGTAAAGGGCATTAATAGATTTTATTTTTTTTAACTTTGAAATATTTTTATTACTGACTTCAATAACATAGCTGTTAATTAGTGGCAGACTGTACTTTATATTGCATAATTCAGTAGGCAACATATGCTTGTCGCATTCTGCTATAAATTCCAATACTGACACTCCTTAAATTATATTTATATTTTATGCAGTAATTCCCTGTATGTTATTGTAACTGTGCTTGCTTTTTTTAACTTTAGGTTATATAATTCAAAGTAAGTTTTATATAGAAAAGGAAGTGTAGTTTTTGAAATCTATATCTGAAATAAAGGAAATATTTAATAATGCTGATATAAAGAGTATTCCAAATTTAATTGAAGAATTTTCTTCTGATGAAAGAAAAGGTGTTCAAAATATTATAGCATCTGGTAAGAAGAATTATGATAAATATATTGCAGAGTTAGAAAGATTAGAAGTTATTTCAGCTTTTGAAAAAAAGTATGCTTCTCAAGGTATAGAATATATTGGTGGTATAGACGAAGTAGGCAGAGGACCTTTGGCTGGACCAGTAGTTACAGCTTGTGTAATTTTGCCTGTAGGTTGTAAAATATTAGGTGTCAATGATAGTAAAAAACTCTCTGCCAAAAAGAGAGATGAACTTTTTGATATTATAATGGAAAAGGCTGTTTCTGTTGGCATTGGTATGGAAGATAACAACACTATTGATGATATAAATATATTACAGGCTACATACAAGGCTATGCAACAGGCTATTAACAATATGCCAATAAAGCCACAGCAGCTTTTAGTAGATGCAGTTACTATACCTAATATTGATATACCTCAAGAGCCTATTATAAAAGGCGATGCAAAGAGTATTTCAATAGGTGCAGCAAGTATTGTGGCAAAGGTTACGAGAGATAGAATGATGGCAGAATATGCTAAAACTTATCCTATGTATGATTTTGACTCTAATATGGGTTATGGCTCAAAAACTCATATTGAGGCAATTAAAAAATATGGTCTTTGCCCAATTCATAGAAAGAGTTTTACAGGTAATTTTGTATGAAAAGTCAAGCAAAAGGAAAACTAGGAGAGTGTATTGCAAGAATATATCTTAGATTACATTTGTATAAGATTTTAGAAAAGAATTTTAGAACAAATACTGGAGAAATTGACATAATAGCAAAGAAAGGCGAAACTATAGTTTTTGTTGAAGTTAAGTTCAGAACTAATACTGAAAAGGGTTTGCCTAGGGAGGCTGTTAATTATAGAAAACAGAAGCATATACAAAATACAGCTCTCTGTTATTTAAAGTACAAAAATTGTATGGAAAGTGATATAAGATTTGATGTTATAGAAATATTGAATTTTAAGATTACTCATATTAAAAATGCTTTTTAGGAGAAATAATATGAAAACAGTTAAAAAAGATAAATTAGAATATTTGGTTTTTGAAAATATGCCAGAAATAAAACATTGTTTTTCTACCAGATATGGTGGAGTATCTGAAGGCGTTTTTTCTTCAATGAATTTAGCGTGGAGAGAAGATAAAAAAGAAAATGTATTGAAAAACTACGATATTATATGTAATGCCATTGGAGTAAAGGCTGAAAATACAGTATGGACAAGACAGGTTCATACTGACAATATTTTGAGAGTAACTGCTGATGATAGGGGAAAAGGTCTTTTCAAGGAAAGACAGGAAGATGGCTATGATGCTATTATGACAAATGAAAAAGATGTAGTTTTAGTAGGTTTTTCAGCAGACTGTGTTTTAATTTATTTTTATGATAAGGTTAAAAATGCTATTGCAATTGCCCATAGTGGTTGGAGAGGCACTGTATTAGGTATTGGCGGAAAAGTAGTCAATAGAATGAAAGAAGAATTTGGCTCAAATCCACAAGATATAGTTTGTGGTATTGCTCCGGCTATTGGTGTTGACCATTTTCAGGTTGATATACCTGTAGTAACAGCTTTCAGACAGGCTTATGACTGGGCTGACAAGTTTATTTATCCCGATAAAAATATGGCTGAAAGATGGTTTATTGATTTACACAGTATAAACGAAGAAATACTTGTAAATGCCGGAATTAAAAGAGAAAATATTGAAAATAGCAGAATTTGTACACAATGTGACCCAGATAGATTTTTCTCTCACAGGGTTATGGGAGCTAAAAGAGGTACTTTGGCAGGATTTATGAGTTTGTAGGTCTACTATAGGCAAAAATATATAGTATAAGTGTATATATTTATTGTAAATAAGTCATATATCACACTTTATTTATTTTTTATTGTGTGTTATAATACTATAGACTGATGATGTTTAATGGGGGATTTTGCCCAGTTGTATAAACTCAAGGTAAAATTCCCTTTTATAGATTTTTTGATACGGAGGATTAAATTTATGGCAAAACCTATAGTTGCTATTGTTGGCCGTCCTAATGTAGGTAAGTCGACATTATTTAACAGAATTGCCGGCGAAAGAATTTCTATTGTAGAAGATACGCCAGGTGTAACTAGAGATAGAATTTATGCAGATGCAGAGTGGTTAGACCATCATTTTACACTTATTGATACAGGTGGTCTTGAACCTGATAGCGATGATATGATGCTCAAGCATATGTATTCACAGGCTGAAATTGCTATTAGTTCAGCTGATGTTATACTTTTTGTTGTTGATGTAAGAACAGGTATGACAGATATGGATATGCAGGTTGCAAACATTTTAAGAAAAGCAGATAAGCCAGTTGTACTTGCTGTAAATAAGGTTGATGACTTAGCTAAGTACGGTATGCAGGTTTATGAATTCTATTCATTAGGGCTTGGCGACCCATTTGGTGTATCTGGTGGACAGATGATTGGCTTAGGCGACCTTCTTGATGAGGTAGTAAAGCATTTCCCAGCAGATAAAGATGACTCAGCAGAAGATGATGCAATAAAGGTTGCAATTATTGGTAAGCCTAATGTAGGTAAGTCTTCACTTGTAAACAGAATTTTAGGCGAAAACAGAGTTATTGTAAGTGATGTAGCTGGTACTACAAGAGATGCTATTGACTCAGAATACGAACTCAATGGTCAGAAGTATGTATTTATTGATACAGCTGGTATGAGAAGAAAGGCAAAGATTAAGGAGAGTATTGAAAAGTATTCTATTATTCGTGCTGTAGCTGCTGTTGAAAGAGCAGATGTTTGTATTCTTATGATTAATGCTGTTGAAGGTATTACAGAACAGGATACAAAGGTTGCGGGTATTGCTCACGAGGCTGGTAAGGCTGTTATTATTGCAGTAAATAAGTGGGATTTAATTGAAAAAGATAACCACACAATGAATAAGTTCTTAAAGGATATTGATACAGAATTTAAGTATCTTTCATATGCTCCAAGAATTTTCATTTCAGCAGCAACTGGTCAGAGAGTAACAAAACTTTTTGAATTAATTACAATGGTAAGCGAAAACAATTCAAGAAGAATTGCGACAGGTATGCTTAATGATGTTCTTATTGAGGCTATGGCTATGAATCAGCCACCAGCTGAAAAGGGTAAACAGCTTAGAATTTACTATATGACGCAGGTTTCTGTAAAGCCACCTACATTCGTTTTATTTGTAAACGATACAGAGCTTTTACACTTCTCTTATAAGAGATATTTAGAAAATCAGCTTAGAGATGCTTTTGGCTTTGTAGGTACTCCAATACACTTTATTGCCAGAAACAGAAAGGAATAAGTTATGTTTAGATTATTTTGCCTCATTATAGGCTATGGACTGGGTTGTTTGCAGTCAGCGTATTTTGTCGGCAAGTTCTTCGGACATATTGATATTAGAGAATATGGTAGTGGAAATGCTGGCTTTACAAATACTTCCAGAGTATTAGGCAGAAAACTCGGTGCTATTGTTTTTATTTTTGATTTATTTAAGGTTATTTTAGCTTATTACATTTGTACAATGCTTTTTAAAGGTAGTGGTACATTTGTTGATGGCTCAAGCCATTTGCCAGGAATTTATGCTGGCGTAGGTGCTGTACTTGGTCACAATTTCCCTTTCTACCTTAATTTTAAAGGTGGTAAGGGTATTGCCTGTACACTTGGTCTTATGCTTTGCATAGATTGGAAAATTGCTCTTATTACATATGCAGTAGGTATTGTTGTTGTTTTAGCAACAAAGTATATCTCAGCTTCATCACTTTCTATGGCTTTGGTATATCCTATTGTTATGGTTATAATGCGTAATATTGAGAGTATTAAGCCAGAAGAAATTATATTAATGTTTGTTCTTTGCGTATTAGCTTACTACAAGCATAAAGCTAATATACAGAGATTAATGAATGGTACTGAAAGTAAAGTAGGTACAAGAAGCAAAGAAAGGGCGGTTAAATAAATGAAAACTGTTGCAGTTATCGGCTCTGGTAGTTGGGGTACAGCTCTTGCAGTTCAGCTTAAAAGAGCAGGAAATAATGTTATTTTATGGTCTTTCAAAGAAGAAGAAGCACAGGCTATTCTTTTAAATGGAGAAAACAAAGAATTTCTCCCAGGTGTAAAAATTGATAAGGAAATAAATGTAACTTATAAAGACGAAGATGTTGCGTGGGCAGATATGCTTGTATTTGCTACACCATCTAAATTTGTAAGAAATATGGCAAAGAGATTTGCTCCTTATGTAAGAAAAGATGAAATAATTGTTAATGTTGCTAAGGGTCTTGAAGAAAGCACTCTTATGCGTCTTTCAGAAGTAATAAAGGAAGAAATTACACAATGTAAAATAGGCTGTTTATCTGGTCCAAGTCACGCTGAAGAAGTTGGCCTTGGTATGGCAACAACTCTTGTTGCTGCTGGCGAAGATATGGCTGTTGCTGAAGAAATTCAGGATACTTTTATTACACCTATGTTCAGAGTTTATACTAATGATGACTTAATTGGTGTTGAACTTGGTGGTGCACTTAAAAACCTTGTTGCTTTGGCAGCCGGTATTTCTGATGGTGTAGGCTATGGCGATAACACAAAGGCAGCACTTATTACAAGAGGTATTGTTGAAATAGCTCGCCTTGGTGTTGCTATGGGTGCTAGAAAGGAAACTTTTGGTGGACTTTCAGGTATAGGTGACTTAATTGTTACTTGTACAAGTATGCACAGCCGTAATAGACGTGCAGGTATTCTTTTGGGACAGGGTAAGTCTTTAGAAGAAACATTAGAAGAAATTCATATGGTAGTTGAGGGTGTTGTAAATGCTAAGGCTGCTTATGAATTATCAGAAAAATATAATGTAAGTATGCCTATTACTAAGCAGATAAACGAAGTTCTTTATAATAAAAAAGATGTTAAACAGGCTGTATACGACCTTATGACTAGAGGTAAGACAAAAGAAACTGAAAAGGATATGTATAAGCTTTAGGAGGCATTTATGTATCAAGAGTTTAATGGACCTTGGATAGGGGATAATGAAAATGGAACTTATAAAAATCCTATTTTGCTTTCAGATTATTCAGACCCTGATGTAATCCGAGTTGGCAAGGATTTTTATATGGTTGCCAGTTCATTTACTTATTTTCCAGGACTTCCGGTTTTACATTCAAAGGATTTAATAAATTGGAAAATAATTAGATATGCAGTAGATAAATTGCCTTTTGATGACTATGATGTTCCACAACATGGTAAAGGCGTTTGGGCACCTAGTATTAGATACCACAATGGTATGTTTTATGTCTATTTTGCAACACCTGATGAGGGTATATTTGTTAGTACAACAGATGACCCTTATGGTAAATGGAATTTAAAACTTGTGAAAAAATCTTGTGGTTGGATTGATACTTGTCCGTTTTGGGATGATGATGGGCAGGCTTATTTAATAAGAGGTGTGGCAAAAAGTCGCATAGGCTATAAAAGTAAGCTCTTTCTCCATAAAATGTCTGCTGACGGTATGGAGCTTTTAGACGATGGAGTTTTAGTATTTGACGGTAGAATAAATCATCCAACCATAGAAGGTCCTAAAATGTATAAAAGAAATGGATATTATTATATTTTTGCTCCTGCTGGGGGTGTTCAGACTGGCTGGCAAATGGAAGCAAGAAGTAAAAATATTTATGGACCTTATGAGCATAAGGTTGTACTTCATCAAGGAAATTCAGTTATAAATGGACCTCATCAAGGTGGTTGGGTTGATACTGAAAGTGGAGAAGATTGGTTTATACATTTTCAAGATTTAAATATGTATGGTCGAGTTACACATTTGCAACCAGCAAAATGGGTTAATGATTGGCTTGAAATAGGTGTTGATAACAATAAAGACAATATTGGCGAGCCAGTTTTGGAATACAAAAAGCCTGAATTAGACAAAAGCGAAAAACTATATCCATTAGACTCTGATAATTTTACAGGCAATAAATTAGGTTTACAATGGCAGTTTCAAGCCCATTTTACAAAAGGATTTTATGATTTGACAGGCAATAGTATTAAGTTGTTTGCAATAGGAAATAAGGGAAAGAATATTTCATCAGCTCCTAATGTAATGTGCCAGCTTATAAATAGACCTAATTTTACTGTAACTACGAATGTAAAAGCCGTTCTTGAAAATGGCGATAGCTGTGGACTTATAGTTACAGGTGGTAGTTACTATGGCTTGAAAATTACAAAAATAAATGGTAAACTAATTGCTCAACAAGTTAGTTATGAGCTTACCCGTTCTGAAGATAAAGAGGAAATTGTTGGAGGCTCTATGCCACTAGAAACTGACCAATTGTATTTACGACTTAAAGTTAGTTATCCTAATTGTATTGAAAGCTACATCAGTACTGATAATAAGAATTATGTAAAAATTGGGAATACTGTTGAGTATGAAGTTTCAAGAAAAAGTTGGGTTGGTGGCAAAATAGGAATTTATTGCACATCAGGAAATAGTGAAACACATAAATCGTATGCAAAATATGATTATATAAATGTGGAGTGATTTTTATAAGATACTATAAAGACTTAATTGTTGAAGATAACATTGATATTATCAAAGCTAAGAAGTTGTTTAGCAAGGGTATATCTTTGTTTAATGTGTATGCCATATGTGTTAGTCCAAAAACAAATGGTTTAATGGAAATAATGTCTACAGAAAATTTACTTAAAGAAGTGAATTCTTATGGGAATTATGGTATAATTGCATTAGTGAAAGGTAGAAATAAAGCTAGAAAAAAATCTGTAAGGCTTATTGAAAATTGGCTTGTTACACATTCGGATTTAACTGGATTTAAAAGCCATTACAATCAGAATAGCTTTTAAAGTAGGTGATAAAATTGCTATTTTTAAATATACTTCTTCTCATATTGAAGGTAATAGGAATAATTATATTAGCTGTTTTATTACTTATTATTGGATTGTTGTCTATTGTGCTTTTTGTGCCTATACATTATGAAAGTCAATATGAATATTATGAAAAATTAAATGGTTTTTGTACTGTGAATTGGCTTTTTAAAACTTTTTCTTTTAACTTAAAAACTGTAGATGGCGAAACTGATTATGATATAAAAATTCCGTCTTGGATTGACAAATTATTGTCTGATGATAATGAAGAAGAAAAATCAGACAATGAGGTTGTTTACAAAATTGAAAATAATCAGGATGAATATTTTGATGATGATATTACAGTAGAAAAGTTAAGAGATGAAGCAGAAGAAAAAATAGAAAAAACTGTGGACAATGTGATTTCTGAAGTTAAGGAAGAAATTAAGGAAGATACAGAAAAAGAAATAGCTGAAAATTTAGAAGATACCGAGGAAAATTCTGAAAAAAGTGTTTTATGCGAAAATATTATAAGGTTTATTAGAAAAAAAGTTGTAAATCTTATTTGTAAGTTAAAAGGAATTTTAAATTTTACAAAAGATAAAAAGGCTTTTATAAAAGAAAAAATTGAATTTTTTGAAGATTTAAAGGCTAAATATGACTTAAAAGGTATTTTTGATGTAACAATTTTGCTATTTAAGAAAATTTTTAAAGGTTTGGGGTTGAAATTATTCCAAATCTGTGGAATAATTGGATTAGATAATCCTTGTTCAACAGGACAAGCTATTGGTTTGATTTCTGTGGTACAAACTTTTGTGCCATTTGATATTGATATTCAAGGCGATTTTGAAAATAATGTCTTGGAGGGAAGCTTTTATATTAAGGGAAAAGTTAGAATTAGTAGTATAGTTTTTCCGGTAATATGGTATCTTCTTAAAAAACCAGTTAGAACTGTTGTTATTGATTATGTGAAAGGGGATAGAAAATGAGTGAGGTAAGCAGTAATCTTGAAGTTTTGTTTAACAAAATGGAGAATTTTGTGTCAACCAAAACTGTAATAGGAGACCCCATTATCATAGGTAAAGTCATTTTAGTACCTCTGATAGATGTATCATTTGGTGTTGGAGCTGGTGCAAAGCAGAATAAAGCTAACAAAGTTGGTTCTGATACAAAAAATGGTTCAGCAGCAGGTTTAGGTGCGAAAATGTCGCCATCTGCTATTTTAGTGATAAATGATGGAACAGTACAGATGGTAAATGTCAATGACCAGAATAGTGTCAATAAACTTATTGATATGATTCCTAGCATTGCTAGTAAAATAAAATCTTTTGGTGGCTCTGACGATGAAGAAACAGAAGAAACAGAAGATTCTGTAGAAATTATCGAATAGAGGTGGTTTGTTGTCTGACTTTTTTAAGGAACAACTTGTGAAGAAAGAATTTTCACAAAAGGACAGAACCAAAAGAATTTATATTATAGGTATTGCCATAGCAGTTGCAGTTTTCGTTTGGCAGATTTGTAGCGATAGTGCAACGGCAGCAAAAACGGATACAATGTTTGTAGCGTTTATGATGCTTGGCATTATACTTATTGGAATTATAGCCTATGTAGCATTTGTTAAAATAAGGTACTTAAATCAAGAGTTTGAGTATGCTTATACAAATGGTAGTCTTGACATAGATGTTATTATGAATAAGAGCAAGAGAAAAACTGTGTTTCAGGGTAATGCAACAGAGTTTGAAGTGTTTGCTCATATTGATGATAAGGAACATTTGGCTATGTATGAAAACTTGCCTATAGTTGATTTTTCAAGTGGCAAGAAGAAAGAAAATACTTATGTTTTTGTAGCAAATTACAAGAACAAAAAGAAAAGGTTTGTTATAGAACCTTGTGAAGAAATCTTAAAGGCTGTATATGTGGATTTATCCCCAAGAAGAGCTTATATAAAGAAGTAAAATTTTTAATGGAGGACAATTTAATGCACGAAATGATTGTGATTTTGGACTTCGGTGGTCAGTATAATCAGCTGATTGCTCGTAGAGTTCGTGAATGTAATGTGTATTGTGAAGTTAAATCTTACAAGACACCACTTGAGGAAATCAAGGCTATGAATCCAAAGGGTATTATCTTTACTGGCGGACCAAATAGCGTTTATCTTGAAGACTCTCCAAGTATTGGTAAGGAAATTTTTGAATTAGGTATTCCTGTTCTCGGTATCTGTTATGGTTGCCAGCTTATGTCACATGTTTTAGGTGGTAAAGTTGAATCAGCTACTACAAGTGAATATGGTAAGACAGAAACTTTCTTCAATACAGATAGTCTTTTATTCAAGGGCTTAAAGGAAGAAAGTATTACATGGATGAGCCATACTGACCTTATTACAGGTATGCCAGAAGGCTTTACATCTATTGCACATACAAGTGAATGTCCAGTTGCAGCAATGGAAAATAAGGATGCTAAACTCTATGGTATGCAGTATCATCCAGAAGTTATGCATACAGAAAATGGTACAGCTATGCTTAGAAATTTCCTTTATGAAGTTTGTGAGTGTAGAGGCGATTGGAGTATGAGTAACTACGCACAGACTGCTATTCAGAGTGTAAGAGAAAAAGTTGGCGATGGCAAAGTTCTTCTTGCATTAAGTGGTGGTGTTGATAGTTCTGTACTTGCAGCACTTTTATCAAAGGCTGTTGGTAATCAGCTTACTTGTATTTTCGTTGACCATGGTCTTATGAGAAAGAACGAAGGCGATGAAGTAGAGCAGGCTTTTGCTGATTGGGATGTAAACTTTGTAAGAGTAAATGCGGGCGAAAGATTTTTAAATAAGCTTGCTGGTGTTTCTGACCCAGAAACAAAGAGAAAGATTATTGGCGAAGAGTTTATTAGAGTATTCGAAGACGAAGCTAAGAAGATTGGTAAGGTAGACTTCCTTGCTCAGGGTACAATTTACCCAGATGTAATTGAATCTGGTACAGGTGATGCAGCAGTTATCAAGAGTCATCATAATGTAGGTGGTCTTCCTGATTATGTTGACTTTAAGGATATTATTGAACCTTTAAGACTTTTATTTAAGGACGAAGTAAGACAGTTAGGTGTTGAACTTGGTCTTGCAGATTACCTTGTATGGCGTCAGCCATTCCCAGGTCCTGGTCTTGCAATCAGAATTATTGGAGATATTACTCCAGAAAAGATTGCTATTTTACAGGATGCAGATGCAATCTTTAGAGAAGAAATTGCATTAGCTGGTATGGATAGACAGATTAACCAGTACTTCGCAGTATTAACTTCTATGCGTAGTGTAGGTGTTATGGGTGACGGTAGAACATATGATTATACACTTGCTTTAAGAGGTGTAACAACTACTGACTTTATGACAGCAGACTTTGCAAGAATTCCTTATGAAGTTCTTGAAAAGATTAGTAGCAGAATCGTAAACGAAGTGGCATCTATCAATAGAATAGTGTATGATATTACTACTAAGCCACCAAGCACTATCGAGTGGGAATAAGAAAAAAGAGCCTTGTATACAGCATAAATACTGGGGTTTCACTTTTTAGTGATACGAATTTGATACGATTTCATATAAAAATTTAGTAAATAATCAGGACCACCCGCTAAGCAGGTGGTCTTGATTATTTTATAATGGATAATATATAGTTAATAATATTCCTATTTCTTAATATAAAAAATGGAAAATGTACAAACAATTAGAAATTGTCTATTTATTTCTTATGGTTAACAGAAGTGTTATTATTAAGGCTTTAAGTTAAGGAGAGCTAGTATGAAAAAATATAATATTATGGATTTATTTTCAGGTGCAGGGGGGCTAAGTTATGGCTTTTCATCTCTATGTCAATTCAACATTTTGGCAGCAAATGAAATTGAAAAAGATATTTCGATTGCATATAAATTAAATCATCCAAATGTAGAAATGTTAAATTGTGATATAAGTAATTTAACTGAAGAAATATTAGAAAAAACGCTAAATGGACAAAGGGTTGATATTGTCGTTGGAGGACCTCCATGTCAGTCATATTCAACTCTTGGCAAAAGACAAATGGATGAAAGAGCTAATTTGTTTATACAATATAAAAGAATTCTCAACATTTTACAACCTAAAGCCTTTGTTTTTGAAAATGTTGTTGGTATGCTTAGTATGAATAAAGGGAAACTTTTTGAGCAAATAAAAACTGAGTTTAAAGAGATTGGTTATATATTACAATGTAAAGTATTAGATGCAGCTGATTTTGGTGTACCACAACATAGAGAACGAGTAATTCTAGTAGGTTTTAAAGGCAATAACAATTTTGTTTATCCATCTGAAACTCATGGTATTGGGCTGAAGCCGTATGTAACATTAAAAGATGCTATTGGGGATTTGCCTGTGCTAAGAAGTGGCGAAGAAAGCAACATTTATGCTACGGACGCTACGAATGAATTTTTGAAATTTGTCAGAAAAAATTCAAGTGTCTGTGTTGAAGGACACAAAGCACCTAAGAATGGTGAGAACCTTATCAAAATAATGCAAACATTAAAGGACGGTCAATCTAAGAATGATTTACCTGAGGATATTCGTCCAAAAAGTGGATATGGTAATACCTATGCCAAGCTATGGTGGGATAAGCCGTCCACAACAATAACAAGAAATTTTGCATGCCCATCGTCTTCAAGATGTATTCATCCAAGAGATTCGAGAGCAATGTCTATTCGTGAAGGAGCAAGATTGCAGAGTTTTCCTGATGATTATAAATTTTATGGCTCTGATGGTATGAAAAGGTTAGAAATAGGAAATGCTGTTCCACCATTGCTTTCAATAGCAATAGCTAAACAAATGTTAGAAGCATTACAAAAGAATGAGGCTACAGAATAGCACTGTAGCCTCAAAATTAGCAAATTATATTTTTATAATTTGTGGGTTCATCTGTAATAGCCCATTTGAAAGATTCAGGTGGTATAGAAAAAACAACTTTACTTTCGAATTCCTTTCGATGTACCCAATTGATATTATCATCTGATAGAAATGAAATATCAATAATAGCAGCAGTTCCATTGTATAAATCGAAGTGAACAATATATGAATATATACCATCGGATAAAAGAACTCTTTTTGCTTCCTCGACTTTATGGCGTTTTATATCGTTTTTTCCTGCAAATCCCGATTGAATTTCAAGTCTAATGGTTTTATTTTCTAATTTAATTTCTAAATCAGCAGTGGCTGATTTAGAGAAAGTTTTTATATCGGTTAATTTATCATTGCCTATGGTTTTTATTGAACCTTATGGAATATCAAACATAATGGACAAGGCTTTTGAAAAGAATTCACATACAGCGTATCCCCTTATCCAGTTATAATATACATTTTCAGGAGGTCTTCCATTATTATTTAATCGTGGTATTATGTTGTTCTCTCTAAGAATTTTATAGGCATTATCAATTTTTAAATTGAACGCTGTGAGATTTGCATATCTTATGCTTTCATGAACAACAGTATTTAATTCTTGAAAAATATCCTTAATTCGAGAATTATACAATTCAATTTTATTCCAATTGACATCTATGATATCCTTTCCTTTAAAATGGTCTTTTAATTTTTCTGCATTTTTATAACCAAGTTTAACTCTAAATTCTCTATTAATAGGCATTATCTAACCTCCTGTTAAGTATGTCATATATTTTATTATAGTTATGATGAAATTGTAATTGCCCTTGATGCCATTGAACGAATCCGAATGGTAACTGGATTGTTGTGCCACCAAATGAAGAACCATAATAAGTTTCATTTTGTGAGACTTTTTGAACGGCACAACAGATGTCTTCTATAAAGAATATATCATCTGTAATATTTTCACCAAGAAGATTTATATACCATACAAAGTCTGACCACTCTTTTCTATCACACACAGCACCCATGGAAAATGAAAGTTTAGTGAGTTCATAAGCATTATCAGTAAACCATTGTAATAATACATTATAGAGATGCCTATTATATGCCTTTAATGTAGTGGCATTTAAGCTCTTATGTCGCAATTGCAAGTTATAATTTTTAGTAATAGTTTGATCGCCATATTTCTTAATTATGTCAATGGCATCATCAGCAGCTGCCCAAAATAGGTTAATTGCTCTACGCACATCATCAGGAATTTGAGTGTTGAATTGTTTTTCAAAAGTATCAATAAATAGTCCTGCCTTTACAAAATACACTTGTCCACCAAGACTTTTTTTAATGGAAATATTTATTACCTCATTTGTGTCAAGATAGATTTTTAAGTCAGTTTTAGATTTTGTTTTTCGTCCGTTGACGCTTGGCACATTTGTTTCGTGCAATCCACCAATTGTTGTGTGTAAAATATGTGCATAAGGTTTATCTATTCTTTTTAATAAAGAAGTTGCGAATTCCTCATCAGTATCTAAGCGTATCTTTACTAAGTCTTCATTCTTATGTCCTGATAACTTTGCATGTTTCCATCCTGTGGCTCTATCTCTGTGTTCCATAATTATTCCTCCATGAATAATTTATAAGTTTCTATCTCAAGTGCATCTGCAATGCGCTGAATATTTTCAAGTGATATGCTGCGACGGTAACATTCTATTGCACTTATATAAGTACGGTGCATACCACATTTTTCAGCAAATGCTTCTTGAGATATTCCCATAGCTGTACGATATTTTTTTAGATTATCACCAAATACTTTAATAATGTCCATAATTAAAATCCTCCATCAATATGTATTATAATATTGTTGAATACAAAAAGTCTACATACAATAAGTATTAAAAGAAATACGAATATAGTAAAAAAGGAAATTGCTAAAAATAATCCGTAAAAACTTAATTGTAATATATTTTACAGTAACGGCAATACACAATAAGCAAAATAGGTTGTGTTGTTATAAAATCATAATATTTTATAATTATAAATGTTTGGAAATCTGGAATTAGAGCGTCTAAAAATTATCCAAAGGATGAATCACATTATAAATAAAAAGAACTTTTTTCTTATAGACGGATATTTAAATAACATCGTTTACTAATACAATAAATAGTTAAGAGTACATATTTTTAAGTTAATAATTATAGGTGTATTAAGTTATTCAGTTTTAATATTTTTTGTCGGGAATGGATAAATCAGATTGCTCACAGAGTAAATTCCAATCCTGAGAAATTAGAACTTTATTCTGATGATTTAATTTTTATAAAGAGCCAAATTAAGAAAATAAAAATGGATAACGAAGAATTGATAAAGAAAGTTTTTAAAAGTTTTAAAATAAAATAGGAGGTGTAATTATGGATGTAACTAAAATCATACCGATAAAAGCAACCGTTCAAAAAGCAGTTGATTATATCTGCAATCCTAATAAGACAGACGATGAATTATATATAGATTGTTCAAACTGTTCACCATTTTGTGCAAAGTTAGAATTTGACTTCTATCGTTATAGATATGATAACAGTGTGAAAGAATACTATCAAGGAGTTAAGGCATATCATCAAGTACAATCATTTAAGCCCGGTGAAGTTACTCCAGAGCTTGCACATAAAATTGGTAAAGAGTTTGCAAAAAGAGAATTTGGTGAAAAGTTTGCATACATAGTAACAACGCACATTGATAAAGAACATATTCATAATCACATTATAAGTTGTGCCTATTCTACAGACGGAAGTAATAAATATCACGACGGAGGGTTAAAAGATATTTATCGTAGAAGAAATTTAAGTGATGAAATTTGTAAAGAGAATGGTTTGTCGGTTATAGAATATAATCGTAAAAATTGGCAGACTTATAAAGAATGGCAAACCAATAGAAACGGTACAAGTTGGAAACAGGAATTAAAAGATATTATTGATAAAAATATTGCCATTGCAAAATCTTATGATGAGTTTGTTTTGAAAATGAGGCAAGAAAATATTTTTGTGAATGATAGTAAAAAATATATAACATTCCAAAAGGAAGGGAAAAGAGCTGTTCGAGGAAAAACTTTAGGAGATAACTATTCAGAAAATAAGATTATAGAAAGAATAGGGAGCGAAAATAAAATTAAGTCCATTAAGGAAAATGTTGAAAGTAAACCTATTGATAAAATTATTGATACCAATGAAAATAAGTTTCAAGAGAGTATAGGACTTAATAGATGGGCAAACAAAAAGAATATGGAAACAGCTGACCAATTATTTAATCTTCTAAGAAGTGAAGGCTTTACTTCTGTTGAAAATTTAAGAAATTATATAATTAGTCAGGAAATGCAAACAGATGATTTAAAAGAAATTGTGGAATTTCATAAATTAGAAATTAAAAGATGTCAGGAAACGATTAGATATATAAAAGATTATCAAGATTTTAAAAAATATACTTATGGATTAGCACAAGCCAAAGATAAAGAAGCATTTAGAAGTAAATATGAAAATCAGTTAAATAAATTTTTTACAGCTGAAAAATTTTTAGCTAAAAATGACATTGAAGAATTTGATGACACTAAAATTATTGAATTAAATCAAGAAATGGGAGCAAATGCCATATCATTATCAGAAATAGAAAAAGAGATAAGAAAAAATACAGGTAAAAATTTTACAAATTTAAAAGACTTGTTAAACCAACTGGATACATATTTAGGTAATAGTAAAAAGGAAAAGACACACGATAAATTTGATATGGAAAGATAAAGAGGGTGTTAATAATGGACTTATTTAATGTAAGGTAAAGTAGAGGTTAATATATATTTTTTAAATAATGTTTTTTATTGGTATAACTTTTGTGATTTAGTTTAAAAACTTAAGTCTAATATTTGAAAAAATTAATTGATGATAATATTTACAGTAGTCCATACAATTTATAAAAAGAGTAAGTATTTTTTACTTGCTATTATCTGGATAAAAGAATATAATATATAACAAGATAAATTGTATGGACTGAATACTTTATAGAAATGACACATAGAATGATTTGTAGAAAAAGAGGAAGAATTGTAATCCTAAAAATAAACAATTAGTTAAAGAACATTATTATAAAAATAGTATGAGAGGTGATTATATGGCTATACATAAGCCTATATATATAGCAGACCGCTATAGATTGAAGAAAAAAAATATTGGTGGGGGAAATATGTCATCAATTTTTTTGTGTGAGGACATAGAAGCTCAAAATGAAGAGGATACCTCTGTAATTGTAAAAATGTTTAACAAACCCAGTATCGGTGATGAGGATTTGCAAAGACAGATTTTTAATCGTGAAGTAGAATCATTAGATAAATTAAATCATAAAAACATAGTCCGTATATTGAATAAAGATTTTGATGAAGAATTCGATGCATTTTTTATTGTACTAGAATATATAAGGGGAAGAAATTTCAAAGAAGCCTTTGATGATATTTGCAAATATGAATATGCTCAAAAACTAGAATTAATAATGCAAGTTGTAGAAGGTGTAGAATATCTCCATAAGAAGAATATTGTGCATCGTGATTTAAAACCTTCAAATCTAATGATTGACAAAGATGGTACTGTGAAGATTATTGACTTCGGCATAAGTAGACTACAAGATACATTTTATAATGATTATACATTAGCTACATTTGCAACTAAAAATTACAGTTCACCAGAACAGATGGCAGGAAAAAACATAACATATCAGAGTGATATTTATTCTTTGGGATTAATTTTTTATGAGATATTTACATGTTCGAATATTACTACTCGTGAATCTATGGATGTTAGTATGCTTCCTCAAGGTATGCAGCATATTATTGTGAAAATGACAAAGGAAGAACCTAATTTAAGATATAGTACTATTTCTGAGCTTAAAAGAGATATTGAAAAAGAAAGAAGTTTAGTTATTCAGGAAAAATATATATATTTAGGTTTAACCAACAATGTTAAAAAGAGATTATTAGCATTTGGTTATATTGAAAAAGAGGAAACAGAATTAGCATTAAAGCTTCTAAAAAAAGAGTATGCAGGGAAATGTTATATGTGGCCCCAAAAAAATCAAGAAAAACAATTTGAGGGTTCTTTTGAATTGTATGGTCAAAATTTTAGTTCAATTTTAAAAATAGATCAGAGAGATAATAACCGTTTTACTATTGTAAGTATTAGCTTTATTCAGCCAGACAGGTTAATGAGGCAAAAGGAAATAGCGTATGAAATTCCTTATGGTATAAAAGTAGGCGATGGGACAATGACTCATTTTAAGGATGAGATTAATGCTCAAATATTAAATGAAGAAGTGTTAAATCATGAAGCTAATTTTATCAGTCAACGAAATGAAGATAAGTATCAGAAAAATATTATAGTTAAATGGAAAAACATTCTTGAATTAGAAAAAAAGCAGATAGATCAGGAAAAATCTACATTAAGGTATCGTAATCTTAAAATAAATGAAAGGGATGCATCACTGGAAATTGAGATTAATATAGATATGGAATATGAATTAAACTATAATTATGAGGACATGCTTCAAATGACTACTAAAAAGAACATTCATAAGTCTATTGATGTTGGACATATGAGGGAGTTTTCGGATGGACATATGATAATTGACCTTATTCCACAAGTTGATTATACAAACATTGCCAATTCGGGTGAAATTTCTGTTAGTATGAAAATGGCAGATATAGCCATTGATAGAAAACGTAAGGCATTAAAAAGTATCCAGTATAAAGAAAATGTAAATCCTGAAATTAGTGATATTATTTTTAATCCTTCAAGTGCAACTTCTAAGGATAATCTCATTTTTAGAAAAACAGATTGTAAATCAAAAGAGATTGATCAATCTAAGTTAATTAGTCTTGAAAAGGCTTTATCAGCAGATAATATGTTTCTTTTACAGGGTCCTCCTGGAACAGGAAAGACCACATTTATTTCAGAACTTGTTTATCAGATTTTGAATGGTAATCCGAAATATAAAGGAAATCCAGATGCAAAGATATTGATAGCATCGCAGTCAAATGTGGCTGTTGACCATTCATTAGCGAAGATTAAGAAACTTATTCCAGATATTAAGATGATACGTATTGGTGTTTTGGATAAACTAGCAGAATCATCTAAGGAATATACTTTAGATATTTTTTGCAGAGAGTGGACACAAAAAGTTATTGAAAATTGTAAAGAAGCTCTTGTAAGATATAAGAAGAAAATAGAAATTGATGAGTCGTTACAGGAAAAAAATAGTATAATTATAGAAATTGAGAACATAACAAATGAGCTTGAAAAGTTGACCGGAGAGCTTGAAAAAGTTGAAGTAGAAATTGAGAAGATTAATATTTTAGATTCTAAATGGCAATTTGTTAATGAAAAGATTACAACAATGAAACAAATGGTTACAACTAAGACTGATAGTGTTACCGAAGAACAATTATCTCAAATAATAGATACTTTTATTGATAATTTATCTGGCTTAAATGATAAACTGGCAATGGTTATTGAGGAATCAATTGCTTTATCAGAACAGAAAATGGAACTTCAAAAACATTATATTAGAATTAATGAGGAGCTTAGAATAAAAGAACATGAAGCAGATGAATGGAAAGAACTCTTAGGAGTATCTTCGAGTGAGGAATATTTACAGGCAAAATCAGATATTCAGAAATTGCTAAAAGAGAATAAAAAGAAATATGCAAAATACTCTAGGATTGAAGGCTTGTGTAAGGAATGGCAAAAAAGAGTTACGCAAGGAGATGGATTGTTGCAAGAAAGTATCGCAGATTCAACTCTTGTGGGAGCTACATGTCTTGGAATTGCAAGCTTGAGTTCGGCTATTGATCTTAAATTTGATTGGGTAATTGTGGATGAAGCAGGAAAAGCTACGCCTTCAGAAATACTAGTTCCAATTTGTTTAGGGCGTAAAGTTGTTTTAGTAGGAGACCATAAGCAGTTACCGCCAGTTGTTGACGAAGCTTTATTGAAATTACAGGATAAAGAACGAATGAATATTAGTAAGGAAGATCTTGAACTTAGTTTGTTTGAATATCTTGAAAAAAATATTAATGATGACTGTAAAAATATTTTAAATGAACAATATAGAATGAATCCAGTGATAGGGGAGCTCATTAGTAAGTTATTCTATGATAACACATTGGTGTCAAAAACACTAATGGAAGAAAAAACTATTCCTTTGAAAATGTATGATGGTAAGCCTTTGGTGTGGCTTTCAACTGCTGCTAGAGCAGACAGAAAAGAAGAAATGATTGTTGATTCTTATAGAAATACTTGCGAAGCAAAGGTTATTTTTGAACAATTACTTAAAATTGATGCAGAGTTAGAAAAACTTAAACTTAAAAAAGAAACTGCAGTTATTGCTGGATATAGGGGTCAAAGAGACAGACTTACCAGATTATATGAAAGCAAGTTTAAAACAAGATTTCATAATATGACTGTTGAAATTAATACTGTTGATGCTTTTCAAGGACGAGAAACAGATATTGTTTTTTATAGTATAGTAAGAAGTAACGACGATGGAAAACTAGGCTTTTTGAAGGATGTAAGAAGATTAAATGTTGCGTTTTCTAGGGCAAGAGAACTTTTGGTTGTTGTTGGTGATCATCAGTGTGCAAAAAGAAAAACAAGTTTTTATGGACAAAAGAATCCATTTTGTGAACTTATTCAATTTATTAATGATTCAGATGACTGTTTATTGAAGGAGGTATAGAAATATGAATATAGAAGAACTTGCCAGACTAAAAGCGAACTCTGTACCTAATTCAAAGCTGGTGAAGTACTATGAAGCAGGAGTTCCACAATGGCATGTTGAAGTTATACTAACAATGCTAAAATCAAAGAAGTTATCTGTTTTACAGGAATTTATTTTAAAATTTATTTCGTCTGGAGTGGATGATGTTTCTGAGATATGCACTTTCCTTGGAGTAAATAAAACCACGGTAAATAATGCAGTTGCTATTTTACAAAATAGCAATCTAATTAATGTTGATATATTTTATTCAAAACTTAAACTTACAGATAAAGGTGAGAATGCTTTAAAAGAAGCATCGACGATTGTTCCAGAAAATATAGAGTATACATTATATGTAGATGGGTTGATTGGAAATATCTATCTTGATGGAGGAAAAAATTTTTATACCAGTAAGGAGTTACGTATTCATGAAATTAAATCTATTAATACTGATACTGCTGTAGAAAAACCAACACTTAATACATTGGTATACGAAGATGTTAAACGTGCGATAAATTTGTTTAAAAAGAGTCATGAGTTCGAAAAAAATAAATTGGAAGGGGATTTACAAGAAGTATCTAATATAACGAAGGCATACATTGAGTATAAGAAAGTGAATGTTCTTATGTTTATGAATAAAACAGAAGATATTGAATATCAGGTTTATGAGGGAGCAATACTTAATGATGGTTATAGCACTGCCTTACAGAAACAATATAACAATAACTCACGTACATGTGATTTTGATAATAAAGAAAACTTGGATGAGGAAGATAACAATTCATTAATAAGAGTATTACCAGAGAGGGTTATTGAAAATGTAAAATTATTTTCTTATAGGGATTCTACATTAGAACACGAAATAGCAAATTTAACAATACAATTAGATGCTATTAGAAATAATCCGGATAATGGTAGAGAAAAGAAAGAATCTGCAACAGAAAAGATTAGGTTCTTGGAAAAGAAAATAGATGAAATGAAAAATGAACGAAAAAGTGCAGATAGAGTTTTATCTACATATGACCATAGACCATTACTTTTGGATGCTTTAAATAATGCAAAAAACACAGTTGTGATTGTATCACCTTGGATTAAGTCAGGAGGCTTAGATGATGAAATTCTTGGATGTATAGAAAGAGCTGTACAAAGAAAAACTCGAGTTTTTATTGGATACGGTATTAGCAAAAAAGAAGATAGTGATAAGAGAATTTTACGAAAATTATCAAATATTCAAAATAAGCAATATGGCAATAATCTATATCTTGTGAGATTGGGTAATACTCATGAGAAAGTTCTAATAAAAGATAATGAATATATGGTAATTACAAGCTTTAATTGGCTTTCATTTAAAGGTGATCCCAACAGAGGATTTAGGCAAGAGAGAGGTATTTATACAGAATATAAAGATGCGATAAAGCAAATGAAAGAAGAACTTTCAAATAGTATGAAAATTGAATTGTAACAACTAAAGATAGTAGAGATTGCAATTTTATATATAATATAGAAATTATTGTGCTAGTTGTTTGTTAGGATTAGTATCTCCGAAGAGATTTATTTAACTTAATTTAATATAATAAATGAAAAAGTTTGATTATATTATTGGAATGATAATAATTATATAAAATATTTGTATAGGATAGTAATTGTTGAAAAGTACATCTAAAAATTTGAATTATAGTGAATTTGCATTTATTGTTATTAATAAATTTAAGATTGCTGAATTATTAATATTGGTAAATATATTACTAAAAGTATTTAACATCAGACATATATTAATCTTATTATTAGTAAAGAATAGTTGCTTTTAAGTTAAGATGAAATTAGATTTTATAGATGTTTTAGATGAATATATAAGTAGAATAGTTATACATAGTAAATAGTATACGATTAATAATTCAATATATTTAGAACAATCTAATGCAATGAGGTAATATAAATATATAAAAATAGCTTAATGAAATATGTATATATAATAAAGTCGTTACTCCATTCTTTTTATAAAAGTAAGGAAGAGATTAATGATAGTTACATTTAAAATCTATGGTGTACATTGTTGTATAGAGAGATAAAAAATGAAAAACTTACAAAAATTTGAATTGCAATGTTGATGATATTATGGAAATTTTACCTGAAATAAGTGAAATTTGTTCTATATGACAGAATGGTAATGAAATATTTTTATTGTAACAATTAGAGAAAGGATTTATTTTATGGCTACTGGAAATAACGCCAACATTGGCTTTGAAAAACAGATTTGGGACGCAGCGTGCGTCCTTTGGGGACATATCCCTGCAGCAGAATACAGAAAGGTTATCGTAGGTCTTATTTTCCTGCGTTACATATCAAGTGCTTTTGAAAAACGCTATCAACAACTTATTGATGAGGGTGACGGCTTTGAAGATGACAAGGACGCATATATTGAAGATAACATCTTTTTTGTACCGGAGGATGCTCGTTGGAGTAAGATTGCTTCTGCGGCTCATACAGCTGAAATTGGAACCATTATTGATGACGCAATGAGAGCTATTGAAAAGGAAAATACAACCCTTAAAAATGTATTACCTAAAAACTATGCCAGTCCTGATTTGGACAAGCGTGTTTTAGGAGAAGTTGTTGATTTGTTTACCAATATGGATATGGGTGATACCGAAGAAAGCAAAGACCTTCTTGGCAGAACTTATGAGTATTGTATTCAGCAATTCGCTGCCTACGAAGGTGTTAAGGGTGGTGAGTTCTATACACCAGCAAGTATTGTTAAAACAATCGTTGCTATCTTAAAACCATTCAAAAACTGCCGTGTATATGACCCTTGTTGTGGCTCTGGCGGAATGTTCGTCCAGAGTGCAAAGTTTATTCAGGCACATAGCGGAAAACGTGGAGAAATTGCTGTTTACGGTCAGGAATCAAATGCTGATACTTGGAAAATGGCTAAAATGAATATGGCAATTCGTGGTATTGACGCAGATTTTGGCCCATATCAGGCAGATACATTTTTTAATGACTTACATAAAACTTTGAAAGCAGATTTTATTATGGCAAATCCGCCTTTCAATCTTTCTAACTGGGGACAAGATAAACTAAAAGACGATGTTCGTTGGAAATATGGTACACCGCCAGCAGGCAATGCCAACTATGCGTGGATTCAGCATATGATACATCACCTTGCACCGAACGGAAAAATAGGTCTTGTACTTGCTAACGGTGCATTGTCATCTCAGTCCAGCGGAGAGGGAGAAATTAGAAAGAATATTATTCAGGCTGACCTTGTAGAGGGTATTGTTGCTCTGCCTACACAGCTCTTTTATAGCGTTACCATTCCTGTTACTCTTTGGTTTATTTCGAAGAATAAGAAACAAAAAGGTAAAACTTTGTTTATCGATGCTCGAAAGATGGGTCATATGGTTGACCGTAAGCACAGAGATTTTACCGACGAAGATATTCAAAAACTGGCGGATACATTTACAGCCTTCCAAGACGGTACACTTGAAGATGTTAAGGGATTTTGTGCTGTTGCAGACATTCAGGAAATTGAAAAGCAGGACTTTATTCTTACACCGGGCAGATATGTTGGGATTGAAGAAGTCGAGGACGACGGAGAACCATTTGAGGAAAGGATGGCTCGTCTTACATCTGAATTATCGGAGATGTTTGCAAAGTCTCATAAACTAGAAGATGAAATTCGTAAGAAATTGGGGGCGATTGGGTATGAAGTGTAATTGGACTACAAAAAAATTATCGGAAATCGCTAATATAAATCCAAGAGAGAGGATTGGCAAGGGGGTTGTGGCAAAGAAAATACCAATGGACAAATTGCAACCGTTTTGTAGAGATATTCCGGAATTTGTTTTTGAAGAATATAAAGGTGGAACCAAATTTAAAAATGGTGACACAATTATGGCAAGAATAACGCCTTGTTTAGAAAATGGAAAAGTTGCAAAAGTTTCAGTGTTAAATGATGATGAGGTTGGCTTTGGTTCAACGGAATACATTGTCTTTCGTGCTATTAATGGTGTAAGTGACTCTGATTTTTTATACTATATGATTTGTAGTCCAGTAGTTCGTAACCCGGCAATAAAATCTATGGTTGGCTCGTCAGGACGCCAAAGAGTACAAACTGATGTTGTGGCTAATTTAGATATAGAATTGCCACATATTGAGGAACAAAGAAAAATTGGAAGTGTATTGAGATTACTTGATGATAAGATTGCAATTAACAATGAGATAAACAATAATTTAGCGGCTTAAAGGTCTATGTTAGAAACATCAAGCTTCCCTGACATCAAACGAGGTAAAAGGGTATCTCTCAGGTCAGTTAAACGGGTATTTTCATTTCTCAAATTGCGGATTTGAGCAAATATAGGTTGAATTAAATCATCAAATGCGCTCAAGACATCCTTGCTTGGTATGATTGCAGGTACTTTTTTTAGGTTTTGCTGACTAACCTTTTGCTGGACTGCTCCGGTAACTATTGATTTAATATTTGTCAAACTGAAGAACAGATACAATTCTTCAACTGAAAAACCTTCTTTTCCGGTTATGATATGAGCATGGTTGTTAACCCAAAATTGTCCATAGACATATTGAAGAATCGGGAAACCCAAACTATCAACAACTGTGCCGTCTTCTCCAAGTAAAAGATAAATGCCATCAAAAAGGTAATTGTCAACATAATCCATCAATGATGTAGCACCATAGTAAGGATATAATTTTTCCATTTTATTTCTTTCCGCACCAGAGAGAGCCACTCGTTTAGAGTCGAGAAGTTGAATAATATCACCTACTACGCCTATACGCCAGCCATTAGGAAGATTATTATTGGTTGAAAATGGAGAAAACTCGAAAAACCAATCTTTATACAGAGCTTTAGCTTGTTGCTCTAAATTATTGTTTAGAATATGTTACCTATTGAGGAACTACGAATTAAGAATTACATTGTAATAAATCTATAAAGGAGGGATATTTATGCCAAGTTTATATACCGAAGCTGATTACGAAAACTCAGTAATTGAGCTATTTAGAAGTGATTTAGGATACGAGTACACATACGGTCCTGATATTGAAAGGGATTTTTACAGTCCGTTATATGAAGATGTTTTGCTTGACTCACTATATCGTTTGAACAGAAAGTTGCCTGATGATGCTATTCAGGACGCCTTATTCAAACTTAAAAATTTTGAAAACGGTGAACTTGTGCAAAAGAATTCTGTCTTTATGGACTATTTACAAAACGGTATTCCTGTAAGATATTTTGTAGACGGTGAGGAACGCTCCTCTATCGTTTATCTTATTGATTACAAAAATACCGATAATAACTCCTTTATTATTGCCAATCAGTGGACTTTTATTGAAAATAGCAACAAACGCCCGGATGTAATTCTCTTTTTGAATGGCTTACCTATAGTTTTAGTCGAGTTAAAATCTCCTTCCCGTGAAGAAACAGATGCTTCCGAAGCCTATAGACAGCTCCGTAACTATATGCAGGAAATTCCGTCTATGTTTATTTATAACGCTATTTGTGTTATGAGTGACCAGTTGACCTCAAAAGCGGGAACAATCACATCCGGTGAAGACCGCTTTATGGAATGGAAAACAAAGGACGGTGACTATGAAAATACACAATACGCTCAGTTTGACACTTTCTTTGAAGGTATATTCCAAAAAGAAAGATTGCTTGATATTATAAAGAACTTCATCTGCTTTTCTAATGAGGGTATTAACTCCTTCAAAATTCTTGCTGGATACCATCAGTATTTTGCTGTAAGGAAAGCTATTGAGTCAACAAAACACGCTACAGTTACAGACGGTAAAGGTGGTGTATTTTGGCATACACAAGGAAGTGGTAAGTCCCTTTCTATGGTGTTCTATGCTCATTTATTGCAAGAAGCATTAGAATCTCCTACTATTGTTGTACTTACTGACAGAAATGACCTTGATGACCAGCTTTACGGTCAGTTTTCAAAGTGCAAGGAATTTTTAAGACAAGAGCCTATGCACGCAGAGAGCAGAGAAAACTTGAAAACTTTGCTTGCTGGCAGACAGGCAAACGGTATTATCTTTACCACAATGCAGAAATTTGAGGAGTCCAACGAGCCGTTGTCTGAACGCCACAATATTATAGTAATGGCTGATGAGGCTCACAGAGGTCAATATGGACTTGCTGAAAAGATTAAGATTACTAAAAATGAAAATGGTGAAGAAGTTGCAAAGCGTGTTATTGGCACAGCAAGAATTATCCGCAACACACTTCCTAATGCTACATATATCGGATTTACAGGTACACCAATTTCTTCTAAAGATCGCAGTACTCGTGAGGTGTTCGGTGATTATATCGACATTTATGATATGACACAGGCTGTGGAGGATGGAGCAACTCGCCCTGTTTACTATGAGAGTCGTGTAATAAAGCTTAATCTTGACGAAGCAACCTTGAAGATGATTGACGAAGAGTATGATATTATGGCTAAAAATGCCGATGAGGGGGTTATTGAAAAAAGCAAACGAGAGTTGGGACAGATGGAAGCGGTTCTTGGTAATGATAATACCATTAATTCTCTTGTTTGTGATATTCTTGACCATTATGAGAATAACCGAGAAAATTTACTGACTGGTAAGGCAATGATAGTTGCATACTCTCGTCCTATTGCTATGAAAATTTACAAGCGAATTTTGGAACTTCGTCCTACTTGGACTGAAAAAGTTGGCGTTGTTATGACTTCCGGCAATAATGACCCGGAAGAATGGCGACAAATTATTGGTAATAAGCAGCATAAAGATGAACTTGCTAAGAAGTTCAAAGATAATGAAAGTCCAATGAAGATTGCGATTGTTGTTGATATGTGGTTGACCGGCTTTGATGTACCATCTCTTGCTACTATGTATGTTTACAAACCTATGTCTGGACACAACCTTATGCAGGCTATTGCCCGAGTAAACCGTGTGTTCCGTGATAAAGAAGGTGGTCTCGTTGTTGACTATGTTGGAATTGCTACTGCTTTGAAGCAGGCGATGAATGACTATACTTCTCGTGATAAAAAGAACTATGGCGATACCGATGTTGCTAAGGTTGCATATCCGAAGTTTTTGGAAAAATTGTCAATTTGTCGTGATAAGTTTCATGGATATGATTATTCCAAATTCTTAAAAGGAACAGACCTTGAAAGAGCAAAAACAATCAGCGGAGCTGTAAACTTTATTATTGGCAGAGAAAAAATTGATGATAAAGACTCTTTTGTAAAAGAAGCTCTTATGCTCCATCAGGCACTATCACTCTGTTCATCTTTGATTGATGAGGATAGTCGATTTGAAGCTGCGTTTTTTGAGTCTGTTCGCGTTCTTGTTATCAGATTGACTAATATTGGTGTGGGAAAGAAGATTTCTCTGCCTGAAATGAACGCAAGGATAAATGAACTTTTGAAACAAAGCATCAAGAGTGATGGCGTTATAAATCTTTTCTCAGACATTAAAGAGGAATTCTCTCTATTTGATCCCAAATTCCTTGAAGAAGTTGCCAATATGAAAGAAAAGAATCTTGCTGTTGAACTTTTGAAAAAACTGATTGCAGAACAGGTTTCAGTTTATCGCAGAACCAATATAGTAAAATCCGAAAAGTTCAGCGAAATTATGCAGCGTTCTATTAATGCTTATCTCAATGGTATGTTGACTAATGAAGAAGTAATTGAAGAAATGCTTAATTTGGCAAAACAGATTGCGGCAGCTCAAAAAGAGGGCGACCAACTTGGGCTTACAGCAGATGAGCTTGCTTTCTATGATGCATTGACAAAGCCTCAGGCAATCAAAGATTTTTACGAAAACGATGAACTGATTGCTATTACAAAAGAGCTTGCTGATACTCTACGAAAAAACAAGACAATAGACTGGCAGAAACGAGAGTCAGCACGAGCAAAAATGCGTATGCTTATCAAAAAGCTCTTGAAAAGGCATAAGTATCCACCAGAAGGTATGGAGGATGCTGTGCAGACTGTTATGACACAGTGTGAGCTTTGGACTGATAATGTTATGGAAGCATAAATTTATGTATGAACATTGTATATAAGAGTGTAGCTATTATTGTTATTAAAATAGAATGCTTTAATAAATAAAGTGTAATTTACGAGTAATGAAAAGTTATCTAAAGGAGAAAGAAAATTACTACTTTAAAAATATACAAGAAATGGTAAAAGAAGCTAAAGGTAGATTCGCTTTTATAATAAAAAAATAGTATAAATAAATAATTGCAAGTGACAATAAAATGACAATAGATTTTTTAAAGTTTGGAATAATACAGTTAAATATGAATAATTATTCTATATAAAATGGGCATATATACATTAAATATACAATAAAATATTTAAAATTTGTGAGGGAGAATATTCCAACGGTGTTAAATGGGGGAGTGTTCCAACATCTGCTACAAAAACAAAAAGAAATGGCGGACACACTTGGTTTCCTGACAGTTGGGACGATGATAAAATTATAACTGAGATGTATAGGGTTAAAAATGGTAAATCTGAATTCATTATGGATAAAGTAAATGATGATGGCAAACTTTTAGGCCAAATTTATAATTGCGATAATGTAGCAGTTGTTTACAGAAAAAATGAAAAAGGAGACACATTTTATCCTATTAAAGAGCAGGAAGAGTACATAAAGGGGTGATTTTATGATAGAAAGAGAATTGGATGTTTTGAAAAAAAATTGGTTTTCCAATGTTGACCCTACACTCGATGGAAATTCTCCTATTTGTATAGAAATGTTAGATAAAATTCTTGAGAAATTTAGAAAGCTAGACGATGAGGAGTTAGTTAAAGAATTGAGCAAGTTATCAAAGGAAGATAGGTGGTACTTATGCCCATATGTAATAGATGAGCTTGCTTATGATGATGGAAGAAAAGTAGCAGAACCCTATGTGGTTGATTATGATAAAGAACCAGAACCAACAGATTTTAGTTAATAAAAATTTATATTTAGGAGGAATTTATGAAAATTGTAAAATATTTAATTAAGTATTGTTTAAATTTTGCATTGTTAATGCTAGTGTTTTTTAGTTCAATTTTATATTTATTTGATGTCGATGATTTTGAATTTTCATACAGGCAAATATGTATAATCTTAGTTGCTTTTATATTTCAAGTATTTTATTACAAGATTTTTAAAGTTAAAGGAAATGCTAAAATAGCATTGATTTGGTATTTTATTACTATAATAAATCAGTTATATTTGATATTTTTAATAGCTGAAAATGTATTAAATGGCAAAAGCATATTTAGTTTAATAATTGGCTTTGCATACTTAATGATTATAAATTGTTTTACTGCTTTTGAATTGTTGGAAAGTAGGAGGGGTGAAAATGAAATTACTAATTAAAATTGGTTTGGCTATAGATTTGATAATTCTTATTGCAAGTTTCATACTTGAAAATTTTGTTTACAATGGATTTGAAATATATAAAACCGTAGAATTAGTTTCTGTTATTGCCTTTATTTTACTTATTTACAGTTTGCCTATGAATTATGCTACATATAAAATAGAAAAATCAGATAATGAAAAAAACAAAGAAATATGTCGTGGCATAAATTATGTAAATTTAATTATAATGTTTATTATTAATTTAATGTTTTTAATACTTGGTTTTAGTGAATTGTCAAGAGTGGTTTTTTATTTGATAATTTATGCTACAGTATTATTGGAAGTGTTAATAAGAGTTTATATATTTTATGTGAAAAGTTGGAATAAATAATGTATCAGGGCAAGGCTGTTTTTAGTCTTGCTTTTTCTTTGTAAAAAATTTGATTTTAAAGAATATTTAGAGTAATATTAAAGTAGATGGTTTTGATATTGGACAAAAGGGTGAAAAATATGAGGGAAAAGATATACAATATAATAGATGTAGACGGAAATGAAGATATATTAAGTGTGTTATATGACAGGGTAATGATTTTTTGCATTTTAGGAAGTGTAATTCCATTATGTTTCAAGGGGAATAGTGTTGTTTTCATATGGATAGAAAAAGTTACAGTCTGGCTTTTTATTATAGATTATATTTTGCGTTGGATAACTGCGGATTTTAGACATAGTGAAAGGAAGAAAATGGCCTTTATAGAATATCCTTTTACATTTTATGGTATAGTTGATTTGTTATCTATATTGCCTTCGCTTGTAGTTTTAAATTCAAGTTTTAAATTGTTTAGGCTGTTAAGGTTAAACAAGGCTTTTAAGGCTTTAAGATTACTAAGATATTCTAAAAGTTTTAATATGATACTTTCAGTTGTACAAAGAGAACGACAGGCTTTGATTACGGTATGTGTATTAGCTGGAGGATATATTTTTCTGGTTGCATTAATTATGTTCCAAGTAGAACCAGAGAGTTTTAATTCGTTTTTTGATGCAATATATTTGTCTGTTGTAACATTGACTACTGTAGGATATGGAGATATTTATCCAATAAGTCAAATGGGCAAGGTTATAAGTATGATTTCCTCTTTTATGGGTATAGCTATAGTTGCATTACCAACTGGTATTATTACGGCGGGTTATATGAATGAATTAAACAAAAGAGAAAAAGAAAATGATAAATAGATTTTGGTTAAGTAGGTTTGATATAGTTTAAAACTATATCAAACCTACTTTTTTATGTATTTTACAGATTTGGTTTGCTATGGTTATAATATATGCAAATAAGCTTATAAAACATTTATAAATGGAAACAACAAACAATTTTAGGAGGAAAATAAAAAATGACAAAGTTAAACACACCATTTAGATACGATTATGTAGGTAGCTTTTTAAGACCTACAGCATTAAAGCAGGCTAGAACAGATTTTGAAAATGGCAAAATTACTGCTGATGAATTAAAGGCAGTTGAGGACAAGGCTATTATTGACCTTGTAGAAAAGCAGAAAAAGGCAGGATACCATATTATTACTGACGGCGAATTTCGTAGAGCAACTTGGCATTTAGATTTTATGTGGGGATTTAAGGGTGTAGCTCACAAGAAAACTGAAAAGGGTGTAGCTTTTAGTAGTGAGGCAGCATTGATTGATGATACTTGGCTTACAGGTAAAATCTCTGGCGAAAACCACCCATTTGTTGAGCATTTCAAGTTTGTTAAAAATCTTGAAGATGAAAATACTGTGGCAAAGCAGACTATTCCAGCTCCAGCACAGTTCTTCCAGCAGATGGTTATTCCTACAAACATCGAAACAACAAGAAAGTTTTATCCAACAGATGAAGAATTAATTGAGGATATTGCAAAAGGATATCATCAGGTTATAAATGATTTATACAATGCCGGCTGTAGAAATATTCAGTTTGATGATTGTACTTGGGGCGTACTTGTAGCAGAAGGTAGTGTGGAGCGTTATGGCAAGGGTGCAGACTTAAAGTCTATTACAGAAAAACTCTTAAAGGTAAACAACCTCGCTATTGAAGGAAAGCCAGAAGATTTAGTAATTAATACTCATGTTTGTAGAGGTAACTACCATTCAGCATATTTCAGTAGTGGTGCATATGACCCAGTAGCTGAACCATTATTTGGCAGAGAAAATGTAAATGCTTATTATCTTGAATTTGATGATGAACGCTCAGGTGGTTTTGAACCTTTAAAGGCTGTTACAGGAGATAAGAAAGTTGTACTTGGCTTAATTACTTCTAAAACTCCAGAACTTGAAGATAAGCAGACAATAATTAACCGTATTCACGAAGCTGAAAAATATATTCCTCTTGATAGACTTTACCTTAGTCCTCAATGTGGTTTTGCATCTTGCGAAATAGGTAATAAACTTACAGAAGAAGAACAATGGGCTAAGCTTGCTCTCGTAAAAGAAATAGCAGAAGAAGTTTGGGGAAAATAATTTACAAATATAACCTTTCAAGTGTACGAAAATATGCTTGAAAGGTTTTTTTGTTGTGGTATACTTACAATAGAATAATGAAAGTAGGTGAGAAAATAATGGAAATAAGTTTTTTACTGTTTAAGCAGATTGCCCAGTTTTTTATAATGATAATAATGGGGTATACATTAGTAAAATTGAAAATTGTAAAATCTGAAGACAGTAAGGTTTTATCAATGGTCTGTCTTTACTTAATAATGCCTTGTGTAATTATAAATTCATTTTTAATTGATTTTACACCAGAAAAATTAAAAGGTTTAGGTTTGGCTGTTGGAGTAGCAATAGTGATACATTTTGTTGCTTGGATTTTTATTAAAATATTGGGAAAGGTTTTAAATTTTAATCCAGTAGAAAAAGCATCTGTTATGTATTCAAATGCTGCTAATATGGTAATACCAGTTGTAATGTCAGTTTTAGGTGATGAATGGGTGCTGTATTCTAGTGCTTTTGTATCTGTGCAGTTGGTTTTGTTGTGGACTCATTGTAAGAGTATGCTAAGTAACGAAAAGGGCTTTGAATTAAAAAAGATTTATACTAACATAAATCTTATAGCTATATTTATTGGAATTTTATTGTTTATTACAAAAATTCATATTCCTAGTGTATTACAAGGAACTTTGAAATCTGTAGGTGGAACAGTTGCCCCAATTAGTATGATTATTACCGGTATGATAATGGCAGGAGCAGAGCTTAAAAAGGTATTTGTGAACGGAAGAATATACTTGGTTTTATTTTTCAGAATGATACTTTTCCCTTTTATTGTGTTTTTGATTATATATTTTACAGGTGTAACAAATGTAATGGATAATGGTGCTATGATTTTGTTGGTAACATTTATTGCAACTATAACACCAACAGCATCATCAATTACGCAAATGGCACAGGTGTATGGAAACAATGAACAATATGCAGGTGCTATAAATATAATGACCACTGTTGCAAGTATTATTACAATGCCTATAATGGTAGCTTTGTACTGTAGTTTTATAGCTGTATAATTATTATTTGAAATATAGAAATTGATGTGCTATATTTAACTTATAAATTATGAAAGAGGGTCTTAATAATGGCAAATGATTTTACTTATTATGCACCTACAAAAGTTGTTTTTGGAAAAGGTGCAGAGGCACAGGTTGGAAAACTTGTAAAAGAACAGAATTGTAAGAAAGTTCTTATTCATTATGGTGGAGGAAGTGCTAAGCGTTCAGGACTTCTTGATAGAATAACAGATAGCCTTGAAAAAGAGGGTGTGGATTATGTATCTCTTGGTGGAGTAGTACCTAATCCTAGATTAAGTTTAGTTTATGAGGGTATAGAGCTTTGCAAAAAAGAGGGCGTAGACTTTATACTTGCTGTTGGTGGTGGTTCAGTAATTGACTCATCAAAGGCTATTGGATATGGTGTAGCAAACGGTGGAGATGTATGGGATTTCTATGACAGAAAGAGAACACCTCAGTCTTGTATGCCTATAGGTTGTGTGCTTACTATTGCGGCAGCCGGAAGTGAAATGAGTAATTCATCTGTAATTACAAAGGAAGAAGGTCTTATAAAGAGAGGTTGCAATAGCGATGTATGTAGAGCCAAATTTGCAATTCTTAATCCAGAATTGACAATGACATTACCTCCTTATCAGACTTCTAGTGGCTGTGCTGACATTATGATGCATACAATGGAAAGATATTTTAACCAAAGTGAAAATATGGATATTACTGATAGTATAGCAGAGGGTCTTATGAAAACTGTTAAAAAGCATGCAGTAATATTAATGACAGAGCCTGATAATTACGAGTCAAGAGCAGAAGTAATGTGGGCAAGCAGTCTTTCTCATAACGGTATTACTGGTTGTGGTACTGACGGTGGAGATTGGGCAACTCATAAAATGGAACACGAATTAGGTGGTATGTTTGATTGTGCTCATGGTGCAGGACTTGCAGCAATATGGGCAAGTTGGGCAAGATATGTTTATAAGGAAAGAGTAGACAGATTTACAAAATTTGCTGTTAATGTAATGGGCGTTGAACCACAGGAAAATGATGACGCAACAGCTTTAAAGGGTATTGAAGCTATGGAAGCATTTTATCATAGTATAAATATGCCAACATCAATAAAGGAATTGGGAATTGATGTTACAGAAGAACAGATACAAGAAATGGCTGAAAAATGTATTGTAGCTTGTGGTGGCTTTGCTGGTAAAGTTAAAAAATTATATGCAGAAGATGTAGCAAATATCTATAGAATGGCAAAATAGTGGTTTATGGGGCGAGTTTTTTCGCCCCTTTTTTCATTCATCATCTTCCAATTCATCATAAATTCTTTTTCTACAATTTTTATCATTAAAGTATTCACAATAACAACAGCTTTGTCTTACAGTAGATAAATCATTAGGTAAATATGAAATTGGTTTAAAATTGGAACAGGTTTTCTGACTGCGTTTCTTCATACTTATAAGACCTCCAATGTGATTTACAGTATTATATTATGAAAAAAGGTGTTTTTTATACTTTACTTGCTAGCAAGATGTTATATAAATTAAAAAAAGATGTTGTGTAAAGATGGGTTTCTACCATGTGGTATAGGAAGAAAATAAATTTTACTTGCATTGTATGGTATATTATGTTATAATTACTCCAGTTGAATGATGTCTTGTGTGAGAGTGGGTTACGCCCACTCTCGTTTTGTATGTAAAATAAAAAGTTACATTGAAAGGATGGTTAAATGCAAGCAAAGGAAATAGTTAAACTTGTTGAAAAATTAGCTGTACCTATTCTTGAGAAAAAGGGTCTTGAATTTGTTGATGTTGAATATGTAAAGGAAGGTGCTTCTTGGTACTTGAGATTATATATTGACAAAGAAGGTGGCGTCGGCATTGATGAATGTGTAGATGTTAGCCGAGAGCTTGATGCTCAGCTTGACGATGATATGACTGAACAGGCTTATATACTTGAAGTAAGTTCTCCGGGACTTGATAGAGTATTAAAGCGTGACCACGAATATGTTAAGTATAAGGGCAGAATTGTTGATGTAAAGCTTTTCAAGGCTGTAGATGGTGTAAAGGAATTCCAAGGTACTTTACAGGGCCTTGATGAAAATGATAATGTTACTATCATAACTGAAGATAACCGTACATTAGCATTTAACCGTAAGGACATTGCTACTACAAGATTAGCAGTTATATTATAATTTAAGGAGGATATTTTAAATGGATTGCAAAGAACTTTTAGACTCTTTGGAAATAATTGAAAAAGAAAAAGGTATACCAAAGGAAACAATTTTTGAAGCTATTGAAACATCTCTTGTTACAGCTTGCAAGAAGAACTATGGTACTTCTCAGAATATCAAGGTTGATATGAACAGAGAAACTGGCGAAATCAAGGTTTTCGCTCAGAAGGAAGTTGTTGAAGATGTATACGATGCTTTCTTAGAGGTTTCTCTTGAAGATGCACAGGAAATCAATCCTATGTATGAATTAGGCGATTTTGTTGATTTTGAAATTACTCCTAAGAATTTTGGTAGAATTTCTGCTCAGACAGCAAAGCAGGTTGTTGTTCAGAAGTTCAGAGAAGCTGAAAGAGAAAAAATGTACAACGAATTTTCTGCAAAGGAAAAGGAAGTTGAAACAGCTATTGTTCAGAGAACAGACGGCAAGGGCAACATTATTGTAAATCTTGGCAAGACTGATGCTATTCTTCCTATGACAGAACAGCTTCCAGGAGAAACTTACAAGTTTAATGATAGATTAAAGGTTTATATCCTTAAAGTTTCACTTGCAACAAAAGGACCACAGGTTACTGTTTCAAGAACTCACTATGAACTTGTTAAAAGACTTTTTGAACTTGAATGTCCAGAAATTTTTGACGGTACAGTTGAAATTAAGGGTATTTCAAGAGAAGCTGGTTCAAGAACTAAAATGGCAGTTTACTCAAACAGCGAAAATGTTGATGCAGTAGGTGCTTGTGTAGGTCAGAACGGTTCAAGAGTTGATGTAATTGTTAATGAACTCAAGGGCGAAAAGATTGACATCATTCCTTGGAGTGAAGACCCAGCAGAATTTATTGCTGCTGCTTTAAGACCAGCTAATGTTGTTGCTGTTGAAATTGATGAAAATGAAGACGAAAAGTCTGCGAAGGTTGTTGTACCTGATAACCAGCTTTCACTTGCCATTGGTAAGGAAGGTCAGAACGTAAGACTTGCTGCAAGACTTACTGGTTGGAAGATTGATATTAAGAGTGAATCTCAGGCTCGTTCTACAGACTTTATAGATTTTGACAAAATTGGCAATAATAGTGAAGTTGAAGAAACAATCGAAGAAGAAACAACTGAAGAATAATTTGGGGAGGTGTAAAAATGGCTACTAAAAAGATTCCTTTGAGAAAATGTATAGGTTGTCAGGAAATGAAAAATAAGAAAGAACTTATTCGTGTTGTCAGAAATGATGCTGGCGAAATTTCTCTTGACCCTACAGGTAAAAAGCCGGGCAGAGGCGCATATGTATGCCCAAATGCAGAATGTCTTAACAAGGCGTGTAAATCTAAGGGACTTGATAGGTCATTCAAAACCTCTGTTCCCCAGAGCGTTTATGAAGAGTTAAAAATGCAGTTGGAGAATATAAATGAATAGACAGATACTTTCTCTATTGTCACTTTGTCAGAGAGCTGGCAAAATGAAAACAGGTGAAGATACAGTAGAGAAAGCAATTCAGAAAAAAGAAGCTAAGTTGGTTATTATTCCAGAAGATGCTTCTGACAATACAAAAAAGAAATTTACAAATAAATGTAAACATTATGATGTGCCGATTTTAATAACAAGCACTAAAGATATATTGAGCAGTATTATTGGTAAAGATAATCGTAGTACCTTTGCCATAATTGATGAAAATTTTGCAAACAAAATTCATTCTATGCTTGAACAGTAAGTTGTAGTGAGGGGTTGCCCCTAGTCTAAATGGAGGTGTGTTCTATTGTCTAAATTGAGAGTTCATGAATTAGCAAAGACGTTAGAAGTAAGTACGAAAGAACTTATAGAGAAACTTGATAGTATTGGTATTAAGGATAAAAAGGCTGTTAGCTCATTAGATGAGGAATCAGTTGAAAAGGTAAAAGCACTTTACAATAAATCTGAAGCTAAAGCTGATAAAAAGCCAGAAGTTAAAAATGAAGAAAAGCCTGTTGTAAACAATAATAATAACAATAACAACAGAAATAACAATAATAACAACAATAATAATAAAAACAACGGAAATAAAAACGCCGGTCAGAATAACAATAATAACAGAAACAATAACAACAATAACAACAATAATAACAGAAATAACGGCAATTTTAATAAAAATAATAACAACAACAGAAACAACAACAATAACAACAATTTTAAGAAGAATAACAACTTCAATAATAACAGTAATAACTTTAATGGCAAGAAGAATAAGAAGAACAAGGGTGGTCAGAAACAGGCACCTGTTGCTTCAAAACAGCCAGAAGTACAGGAAATTTTTGAAATTGCTATTCCAGAAAGCATTAGCATTAAGGATTTAGCTGAAAAGATTAAGAAAGCTCCATCTGCTATTGTTATGGCTCTTATGAAAAAGGGTATTATGGCAAATATCAATCAGGAAATTGATTTTGATACAGTAGAAGAACTTTGTATGGAAGAATTCAACATTATTGTTGAACACGCAAAGGAAATTGATATTTTCGAAGAAGCCTTTAAGGAAGAAGAAGACGATGAAAAGAGCTTAGTTGAAAGACCACCAGTAGTAGTAGTAATGGGTCATGTTGACCATGGTAAAACTTCACTTCTTGATGCTATTCGTCATTCTCATGTTACAGCAAGAGAAGCCGGTGGTATTACTCAGCATATTGGTGCTTACACAGTTTCTATTGATAAAAAGCCTATTACATTCCTTGACACACCAGGTCACGAAGCTTTCACAGCTATGAGAATGAGAGGTGCTCAGGTTACAGATATTGCTATATTAGTAGTTGCTGCTGATGATGGTGTTATGCCTCAGACTATTGAAGCCATTAACCATGCAAAGGCTGCTGGTGTAGAAATTATTGTTGCTATTAATAAGATTGATAAGCCAGGTGCAAACCCAGATAGAGTTAAGCAGGAATTAGTTGAATACGGTCTTGTTGCTGAAGATTGGGGTGGCGAAACAATTTGTGTTCCAGTTTCAGCTCAGACTAAGGAAGGTATTGATAACCTTCTTGAAATGATTATTCTTGTTGCTGAAATGAAGGAATTAAAGGCAAATCCTAACAAGAGAGCAAGAGGTAATATTATTGAAGCTCAGCTTGATAAGGGTAGAGGTGCTGTTGCTACTGTACTTGTACAGAGTGGTACACTTCACGTTGGTGACCCTATTGTTGCCGGTACTTGCTATGGTAGAATCAGAGCAATGATGAATGATAGAGGTCAGAAAGTTAAGAAGGCTGGTCCATCTATGCCTGTGGAAATTCTTGGGCTTAATGAAGTTCCTATGGCTGGTGATATGTTCTACGTTGCTGAAAACGAAAGAAAGGCAAGACAGGTTGCAGAATCTGTTGTAGCTAAGGATAGAGTAGATATGCTCAAGGAAACACCTCAGAAGGTTAGCCTTGATGACTTATTTAGCCAGATTCAGAGTGGTAATATTAAGGAACTTAACATTGTAATTAAGGCTGATGTACAGGGTTCTGTTGAGGCTGTTCGTCAGAGCCTTGAAAAGCTTTCTAACGATGAAGTTAAGGTTAGAACAATCCATGGTGGCGTAGGTGCTATTACAGAATCAGATGTAATGCTTGCAAGTGCATCAAATGCCATTGTAATCGGTTTCAATGTTCGTCCAGAACCATCTGCTAAGAATGTTGCAGAAGAACAGAAAGTTGATGTAAGACTTTATAGAGTAATTTACAATGCTATTGAAGATATTACAGCAGCTATGAAGGGCCTTCTTGACCCAGTATACGAAGAAAAGATTATCGGTCATGCTGAAATCAGAAGTACATTTAAGGCATCTGGTATTGGTACAATCGGTGGTGGTTATGTTACTGATGGTAAGATGAACAGAAATGCTCAGGTTAGAATTATCAGAGATGGTATCGTAATTTACGAAGGCGAACTTGCCGGCTTAAAGCGTTTCAAAGACGATGTTAAGGAAGTTAACACAAGCTTCGAATGTGGTCTTACATTTAATAAGTTTAACGATGTTAAGGAAGGCGACATAGTTGAAGCTTTCGTTATGGAGGAAGTTAAGCGATAATGAAAACAAATACAAGAATGATTCGTATTAATGACGAAATCAAGAAAGAAGTATCAACTATTTTAAGAGGCGAGTTAAAAGACCCTAGAGTAGGTGTTATTACAAGCGTTTTAAAAGTTGATACAACAAACGACTTAAAATATTGCAAGATTTTTGTTAGTATTTTAGGCGATGATGAAAAGAAAGAAGAAGTAATGCAGGTTCTCAATAGAGCTTCTGGTTTTGTTAGAAGTCTTATTGCTAAGAGAATTAATCTTAGAGTTACTCCTGAAATTAAGTTTATACTTGATGATTCATTGGAATATAGCTTTAAGATTGATAAGATTATTAGAGAAATTAACGATAAGTAGGGGATTTGTATGTATGAGAATACAATTGAGCAGGATATAAAAAATATACAGACAATATATATTTCTGCTCATGTTAATCCAGATGGAGATGCTGTAGGTTCAGTTATGGGTCTTGCTTTTGCTCTTGAAAAGCTAGGCAAGACTCCGGTTATTCTTCTTGAACATTTCGGGGAAGAATTTAATATTCTTAATGGCAACAGATTTTTATATAATGGGGATTATTCCGAACTAAATCCAGAAATTATGTTTGCTGTTGACTGTGGAGATAAGGAAAGACTTGGAGAGGCTGGTTCAGTTTTCGACAGAGCAACTCTTACTTACAACATTGACCATCACATAAGTAATAATCTCTTTGGAGATAAAAATATAGTAAATAGCAAGGCGTCATCAGCTTGTGAGGTTGTTTACGAGCTTGTAAGTCAGTTTGTTGATATTGATTTGAATATTGCGACTGCTCTTTATACAGGAATACTTACAGATACAGGTTGCTTTATGCATAATTGTACATCAAAAAGAACTCACCAGGTAGCAGGGGAACTTGTAGGTGTAGGTGTTGATACTCCTTTTATTCATCAGAAGATATTAAAGGAAAAGACAATAGAGAGAATGAAAATAGAGGCCAGAGCTGTTTCTAATATGAATTATAACGATGGAATTGCATATACTTATATTACAGCAAAAGATTTAGAGGATTGTGGTGCATCAATTGACCAAATTGGTGGTATAGTTGGATATATGCTTTCTATTAAAGGTTCACAAGTTAGTGTATTCGCAAGTGAGAGAGATAATGGTATTGTTAAATTAAGTTTCCGTTCAAAATCTGTTGATGTAAATAAAATTGCATCAGAGTACGGAGGCGGTGGCCATGTATTGGCTGCCGGTGCTTCTGTAGAGGGAAATTTAAAAGATGTGTTGGAAAAAGCAGTAGAAAGAGTTAAGAGAGAATTAGATGAAAAGTAATTATAATTTTTCAGGTGTTATAAATATTTATAAGGAAAAGGGTTTTACTTCTCACGATGTAGTAAATATAGTCAGAAATACCCTTAGCAAAGTTAAGACAGGTCATACTGGAACTCTCGACCCAGAGGCAGAAGGGGTTCTGCCAGTTTGCGTAGGTAAGGCAACTAAGTTGGCTGACTATATTGCAGCAGATATTAAAGAATATATTGCTGAAATAACTCTTGGCATCTCTACTACAACAGAAGATATTTTTGGTGATGTATTGGAGGAAAAGCCTGTAAATGTTACAGAAGAGGATTTTAAAAATGCTGCTGTAAATTTTATAGGCGAATACCACCAAAAGCCTCCTATGTACTCAGCCATAAAAGTAAACGGAAGAAAATTGTATGAATTGGCGAGAGAGGGCAAAGAAGTAGAAAGAAAAACCAGACTTATACATATATTTGATATTTCAGATATTAAGAGTTTAGGAAATAATAAATTTGCCTTCAAAGTCCTTTGTTCAAAAGGTACATATATCAGAACTCTTTGTAAAGATATAGGCGAAAAACTTGGTTGCGGAGGTTGTATGTCCAGCCTTATTCGTAGCCGAAGTGGTAACTTTTATCTTGAAAACAGTATAAAGATTGATGACTTTAAAAAATTAGTGGGAGATGGCAATATAAATGATGTTCTTATTCCTATGGATGTTATTTTAAAGGATTTTAATACTATTACTGTTACAAAAGAGGCAGAAAAGTTCGTTGTAAACGGAAATCCAATATCTAAGAAATTTTTAAGTACCAAAGAAATGGATAAAGGAGGACAAGTTGTTCTCAAAGATTGGGACAACAATATTGTCGGAATTTATACAGTAGAAGAGGAATTTATTAAACCTAAAACTATGTTAAAATAAGGTGATAAAAATGAAGGTTTATGAAACTGATGATTTTCAAATAGAGAGAGCTTCGGCTGTATCATTAGGTAACTTTGACGGTGTTCATTTGGGACATCAGGAGTTAATTAAAACTGTCAAAGAATATTCTAAAAGAGAAAATTTAGAAAGTGTTATTTTTTCATTTTATCCTCATCCCGTAGAGTTTTTTGGCAAAAAAGGCGAATTTCTTACTATGCTGTCTTTAGATGAAAAGAAATTTATAATTGAAAAAATGGGTGTAAATGACCTTGTGCTTTATCCTTTCAATAGAGAGTTTGCACAACTTGCACCAGAGGCATTTATGGATTTGCTTGTTGAAAAAACAAATTGCAAAGTTCTTGTAGTTGGGGAAAATTATTGCTTTGGTAGAGATAGAGTAGGCAATTTGGAAACTTTGAAAAAATTGGGAGAAGAAAGAGGAATAAATGTTATAGGCATTAGTTCTGTAAAAACCAATGGTGTCAGAGTTTCTAGTACAAGAATTAGGGGTCTTATAAATTATGGGGATATGGAAACTGTAGCGAAGTTACTTAATAAGCCATATTTTGTAATAGGTAAAGTTGTTCATGGTGACCAGAGGGGAAGATTGATGAATTTTCCTACAGCGAATCTTGAACCACCTGAAAAGAAACTTTTGCCTCCAGATGGAGTTTATCTTACATCTGTCATTTATGAGGGAAAGACATATTATGGATTTTCAAATGTAGGGACAAATCCTACTTTCGGTAAAAATAACAGACGAATTGAAACAAATATATTTGATTTTAATGAGAATATTTATGATAAAGAAATTACTGTTTGTTTTTACAAGAGATTGAGAAACGAAAGAAAATTCAAAAATATGGATGAGTTAGTAGCTCAGTTGAAAGATGATAAAAATACAGCATTGGAATATATTAATAATCTTGATGTGCTGAAATATAAATTGTAATATTTGCCACTTCATTAACTGTTAAAAAGTTAATGAAGTGGTTTTTTGTTTCTTGAAAACAAAAATAGAATGGTGAAAAATAATTTTAACACCATTCTATTTCTTTTTTGCGACCATAGGAATTAAGTTGGTATCTTCTTCAAGAATATCATTGTTTTGCATACAATTTTCTATCTTTTCTTGTATATCCTCGTCTTCATCATCATTTGAAGCAGGGGAGTCATTTGTTATAAGACTTTGTAAAATTGTATTATAAATATTTGAAACATTAGATTTCCAGTTCTTTCGTATTAGCTTAGCTTGGTCTTTTGAAGCAACTGTAAGGTTAAGTTCAATTAATGGGGCATCGTCTTCTATAATACCACATTTTACAATGTATTCATTTTCTGCATAGTAAAAATAATTTGCGTAAACAGAATATTCTTTTTTAATTCTACTTTTGTTCTTACGCACATAAGCCAATATACTACCTAATTTTGATTCAGGAATACGCTTACTAAAATAGCGTATACATTGAGTACCATCTTCAGTAATAGAATAAAAATAGCTATTGTCTTCGTTTAATTTTTCGACAATACCGTTTTCAACCATTTCCTGTAAATATATTTGAAAGTCCATATAATCCATATAATTAGGGACTGCAAAATCCAAAAGGTCTGCCCATGAAATAGGCATATCTAACTGGTAAATTAAGTAGAGTAGGATAAGCTTGTTTTCTGCCATTATAGCAGTTTTTGTCATCAATACCAACTCCTATAAAAAACTATATTATATTATAAATCATTTTTTTAATATTGTAAATCCTCTTTTTATTCCATAAATATAGAAATAATTACATAAATTTTGGTTACATTTTACCTTGACAAGAACATCTAGTAATAAAACCCCTAGATATGGAGTTTAAAACCTTTCGTTTGTCAAGACTCCAGCGAGGTTCAAACAAATCTTCTTTTGGTCCGTCGCCAGTAATTCTATGTATTATAATGTTTTGAGGAGTTCTTTCAATTAGTTTTATTACAATATCTACATATTCTTCTAGTGATAAAATTTTAAAAGGTTGTTTGCAATATAAATTGTACAATTCAGTATTTTTAATAATGTGAAGCAACTGAAGTTTAATGCCGTCAGTACCACAATCTATGGCGAATTGCAAAGTGTTTTGATAATCTTCAAAAGTTTCATTAGGTAAACCAATTATTATATGTGTAATAGTATCAATACCTAATGATTTTAAATTTTCTACAGCATTTTTATATATGTTGTTTTCGTAACATCTGTTAATTAGTTTTACAGTATTTTCATTGGAAGTCTGTAAACCTAATTCTACAGTAACATATGTTACTTTCTGTAATTCGTTTAATAATGAAATAACTTCTGAACTAAGACAATCAGGTCTTGTGGCAATAGAAATACCAACTACATCTGGTAAATTGGCAGCTTCAAAATAGAGTTGACGCAATTTATCAATACTTCCGTAAGTGTTTGTAAAGGCTTGAAAATAAATAAGGTATTTTCCATATCCCCATTTTTTAGCCATTTTTTCTTTCATCTGTTCAAACTGTTCTGTAACAGAAAGCACTCTGCTACCGGCAAAATCTCCAGAACCTTTAGCACTACAGAATATACAACCCTTTGTGGAAAGTTTTCCGTCACGATTTGGGCAAGTAAAACCACCATCAATAGCAATTTTTATAATTTTTGAACCAAATTTTTCTCTGTAATAGTCATTGGCAGAATAAAAAGGATGTTTAGGGTTAATCATAAATTTATTCTCCAATGATTTCTATTTGACAAACTGACATAGCTGAAAGGGCGTTTTTATGACTATCTGGAGTAACGCCTGCACAGCAATCTGCCTTTACAGAAATTTTAACCTCTGGTAAAAGTGATTTGATTAAAAAAGCATTTGATATAACACATATATCTGTACATAAGCCTATTATTTCGATTTGGAATGGTTCTTTTATTTTACATAATTCTTCAGCAAGTTTTGGACAACCAAAACCATTTTTTTCAAAAATACCACAACTACCTGCTACACTTAAAACATCAGAATTTATTTCCCAACCTTTAGTGTTTTTTATACAATGAGGTACGGGAAGATTTTTACCTTCTTGAGTTTCTAAGTAATTTTCAAAATGCGTATCAGCAGTTAAGAAAATATCTGAGCTGTTATATTTTTTTATTTCATCAACGACTTTTGGAACAATAGCTACGGCCTCTTTAGTGCCTAAAGCTCCATCAATAAAATCGTTCTGCATATCTATAACTAAAAGTATTTTTCGCATAAATATTACTCCCATTCATAAAAACAGGATGAAACGAAGTATCATTTCATCCTAGAATAAGTATACTAAATAACAAGCGTAAACAACATTATACTACAATTTTCTTATTAAGTAAAGTATTATTTAATAGGTATTGCAATTCCATGCATAAGTAATTCCTCAGCGTGAGATTTATCTGTATCTTGTGAAAGTATAATTTCACTTAAAATAATCTGCTTAGCTGTGCCGAGAAGTTTCTTCTCTATACTGGAAAGACTTTTAACTCTTTCTCTAAGGAATAGGGTTTTAAAAACTTGTGTGATTTTAAATAAATCGCCAGTTTTTAACTTTGCCATATTTTCTTTATATCTTAAATTCCAGTTGTTTGACATATCAATAGGTTCAGCATTATTTACAATATCTATTACTTTTTCAGCTGAATTTAAAGCTCTAAGACCGAGAATATCGGCTTTGTTTTTAGAAATCAGAATTTTAAGGTCACCTATTGGAATATGAAGAACATAGTAGGAAAGTTCTTGACCGTCAACTTCTCTAGTTTCAATACCTTCAATAACACCTGCACCATACATAGGGTAAACAACCCTGTCGCCTACATTAAACACCGATAATCCTCCTCTCAAAATAATAAACAATCGTACAAAAGTATTATATCATAAGGTGGGAATTTTTGTAATAATATAAATTACCAATAATTTTACTGTTTTTTTGGGCAATATTTAAAAAGTAAGAAATTAATTTTATATGTGAAAATAAATATTCATAAAACTTGGAATAATATTAAAATAACCTATTTACTTTTAATGGCTTTTTTGATAGAATAAATATAAATTAAGATGAAAAAAGTCGATGAATAATACATTGTAGAATTTTGTAAAATTATTAAAAAATAATTTGAATTTTCTGTTGACAAAATACTATAAAAATGGTATTATTCATTAGATATATTTCAGCAAGAAAAGGAGGATGTACTATGTGTAAAAATACTTTGACAGCTATGGCAGTATTCAAAATATTTTTATCCCCTTTTATTTGCTTTTTTTGTGGTTTGCAAAGACAGTGGAAAGAGTGTTTTTAGAAATTCTTTTTATTGTCTTTTTTATTGTCTAAATTTAATATAAAAGGAGTGATAGCTTTGTATAACAGGAAGGACCTCCTAGGCTTGAGAGATTTAAGTGCTGATGAAATTATGACTATTCTCAATACAGCAAAGGAAATGAAAGCAAAAATAGATAATCCATCTTTAAGAGATGATAGTCTTAGCAAAAGTAGTATAGTTACTCTTTTCTATGAAAATAGTACAAGAACTAAAATGTCATTTATGCTTGCGGGCGATTACCAGGGAGCTATTGTAAAAGACCTAGGTGTTGCAACAAGTAGTGTTTCAAAGGGTGAAAGTCTTGTGGATACAGGTGTAACTCTTGACCAAATGGGCATAAATATAATGATAATAAGACATCAGATGACTGGTGCAGCTCATCTTTTGGCTAAAAATGTAAAAGCTAGTGTTGTAAATGCAGGCGATGGTTCAAACGAACACCCTACACAGGCACTTCTTGACCTTTTCACTATTATGGAAAAGAAAGGTAGTTTTGAGGGCTTAAAGGTTGTAATTCTTGGAGATATTTCTCATTCAAGAGTTGCAAGAAGTAATGCTTTTGGTCTTACAAAATTAGGTGCTAAAGTTACACTTGCAGGTCCATCAACATTAGTAAGCAATTCTATGAAGTCTTTAGGTGTTGAAGTTGAAACAGATATTCCAAAGGCAATTAAAGATGCAGATGTTGTAATGGGATTAAGAATACAGTTTGAGCGTCAGAAGAATATGCCATTCCCAAGTTTAAGAGAATATTCAAGCTTATTTGGCGTAAATTCAGAAATTTTGAAGTATGCTAAAGATGATGTTCTTGTAATGCACCCAGGTCCTGTAAACAGAGGTGTTGAACTTAGTACAGAAGTAATTGACGGTAAGAACTCTGTTATTACTGTACAGGTTAAGAATGGTGTTGCTGTAAGAATGGCAGTTTTAAAGCTCTTAACAGAGGCTAATAGTAGATAGGGGGACATACATTGAGTAGCTTATTTATTAAAAATGGTCGAGTAATTGACCCTGTGAATAATATTGATAGTGTTGCAAATGTTCTTGTTGTTGATGGCGTTATTGCAGAAGTAAGTGATAAACTTTCAGCAGATGCAGACAAGGTTATAGATGCAGAGGGTTGCTGGGTAATGCCTGGTTTTATTGACCTTCATGTTCATTTAAGAGAACCTGGTCAGGAAAAGAAGGAAACTATTGCAACAGGTACTAGAGCAGGTGCTATGGGTGGTTTTACATCAGTTTGCGCTATGCCTAATACTACACCAGTTACTGATAACGAAATTATGGTAACTTACATTAAGTATAAGGCTGAAAAAGAGGGCGTAATCAATGTGTTGCCTATTGGTGCTATTACTAAGGGTCAGAAAGGCGAAGAACTTGCTGACATTGGTAGAATGGCTCAGGCTGGTGCTTGTGCAATTTCAGAAGACGGTCGTTCAGTAGAAAACGCATCTCTTATGAAGACAGCCCTTAAATACTCAAAGATGTTCAATCTTCCTGTATTTGACCATTGTGAAGATGCAAAGCTTGCCGGAACAGGTTCAATGAATGCTGGCGATGCAGCTGCATTACTTGGCTTAAAGGGTATCAGTAATGACTCTGAAGAAGTTATCGTTTCAAGAGATATGATTTTAGCTGGTGCTACAGGTGCTAAACTTCATTTATGTCATATTTCTACAAAGGGTAGTGTTGACTTAATTAGAGAGTCACAGGCCAGAGGTATTGATGTAACAGCAGAGGCAACTCCTCATCACTTTACATTATGTGATGAAGATGTGCAAGCATATGACAGTAATTTCAAAATGAATCCTCCTCTTAGAAGTAGAGAGGACTTAAAGGCTATTAAAGAGGCTTTAAGAGATGATGTTATTTCTGTTATAGCTACAGACCATGCTCCACATCACATTGATGATAAGAACTGCGAATTTGCAAAGGCAGCAAATGGTATTATTGGTCTTGAAACAGCTTTCCCTCTTGCTGTAACTGAACTTGTAGAGCAGGGTTATCTTACTCCATCACAGCTTGTTGAAAAAATGAGTGCAAACCCAGCAAAGATACTTGGTATCAAGAAGGGTCAGCTTACTCCAGGTACTTGTGCAGATATTACTATTGCAAAGGCTGATGAAGAATATACAATAGATGTATCTAAAATGGTAAGCAAAGGAAAGAATACACCTTTCGGTGGCAGAAAAGTCAAAGGAAAGGTTCTTTATACAATCGTTGGAGGCAATGTAGTTGTTGAAGACGGAAATTTAGTAGAGGAGGCAAAATAATGATTATAGATAGACTTATTGATAGAATTAAGGAATTAGAAAATCCTACAGTAGTTGGTCTTGACCCAAGGCTTAACTTTATTCCTGATTTTATTACAGAAAAGTATTACAAAAAATATGGATATACTCCAAAGGCTGTTGCAAAGTCAATGTATAAGTTTAACAAGTGTATCATTGATGAAATTTGTGATATTGTACCAGCTGTTAAGCCACAGATTGCAATGTACGAAAGATACGGCATTGAGGGTATGAAGGCTTATGCAAAGACTTGTGAATATGCTAAGGCAAAGGGTCTTATTGTAATTGGCGATATTAAGAGAAGTGATATTGCTTCAACTGCAGAGGCTTATGCTGATGGTCATATCGGTAGAGTAAAGATTGGACCAAATGAATATCCAAGTTTTGCTCAGGATATGATTACACTTAATCCATATCTTGGCTCAGACTCTATTACACCATATATTCAGGATTGTAAGGATTTTGAAAAGGGTCTTTTCATTCTTGCAAAGACTTCTAATCCAAATAGTGGCGAAATACAGGACCTTATGGTAGACGGCAAGCCTATTTATGAAAAAGTTGGCGAACTCATTGAAAAGTGGGGCGAAGACTTGAGAGGTAAATATGGTTATAGCTCAATTGGTGCAGTTGTTGGTGCAACTCATCCAGACCAGGCAAAGGTTCTTAGAGAAGCTATGCCTCATACTTTCTTCCTTGTTCCAGGTTATGGTGCACAGGGTGGTAAGGCAGAAGACCTTGCTGTATGCTTTAAAGATGGTATTGGTGCAATCGTAAACTCATCAAGAGGTATTATTGCTGCTCATACTAAAGAACAGTATAAGGGTTGCTTTACTGATGAAACAGAATTTGCAAAGGCTGCTAGACAGGCTTGTATAGATATGAAAAATGATTTAAGGAGATGTATATAATTATGGAAAAGACCATAAAGGCTGAACTCATACTTGAAAACGGTATTAAGTTCTACGGCAACGCATTCGGTTATATTAAAGAAACCGTTGGCGAAGTAGTTTTCACAACTGGTATGACTGGTTATCAGGAAACTCTTACTGACCCTTCTTTTGCCGGACAGATTGTAACAATGACTTATCCGCTCATTGGTAATTACGGTATCAACCTTGAAGATATGGAAAGCAGAAAGCCTTTCTTAAAAGGTTTCGTAGTTAGAGAAAAATGTGATGTACCTAACAACTGGAGATGCGAAATGAATCTTGATGATTTCCTTCAGCAGAACAAGATTATGGGTATCGAAGGTATTGATACAAGAGCATTAACTAGAGTATTAAGAGAAAATGGTACTATGAAGGGTATCATTACTACAAGAGTTGATGATTTAACTCCTAGCCAGATTAAGCAGAAGTTTGATACTTACACAAATGCTTACGCTGTAAAGGAAGTTACTATTGATGAACCTTACACAATTAATGGTATAGGTACACATTTTGCTGTACTTGACTGTGGTATTAAGCAGAATATTTTAAGAGATTTATCAAAGAGAGGTTGCAAGCTTAGTGTATTCCCTGCATTCACATCTGCTGATGAAATCCTTTCTGTAAATCCAGATGCTATTTTCTTAGGTAATGGCCCTGGCGACCCACAGGATATTCCAGAAGTTGTAGAAACAGTTAAGAAACTTATTGAATCAGGTATTCCTGTACTTGGTATTTGTCTTGGTCATCAGCTTATAAGTCTTGCACTTGGCTGTAACACTAAGAGATTAAAGTTTGGTCACCATGGTGGAAACCATCCAGTAAAGGATGTAAAGACTGGTAGAGTATATATTACAAGCCAGAACCACAACTTCGTTGTATGTGACTTATCAGATGATGTTGAGCCTACTTTTGTAAATGTAAATGATGGCAGTATTGAAGGCATTAGACATAAGACTAAGCCAATTTATTCAGTACAGTTCCACCCAGAAGCAAGCCCAGGACCACTTGATACAGAGTTTTTATTTGATAGATTTATTAAGACAGTAGAGGAGGTTAAGACTCGTGGCTAAGGATAATTCAATTAAAAAGGTACTTGTAATTGGTTCAGGTCCTATCGTAATCGGACAGGCTGCTGAATTTGACTATTCTGGCACACAGGCTTGCCAGTCATTAAAAGAAGAAGGTATTGAGGTTGTTCTTGTAAATTCTAACCCTGCCACTATTATGACAGATATTGGTATGGCTCATTACACTTACATTGAACCTCTTACTATTGATTTTGTAGAGAAAGTTATTGCTAAGGAACGCCCTGATAGTATCATCGCTGGTATGGGTGGTCAGACAGGTCTTAACTTGAGCTGTGAACTTTATGATGCAGGTATTCTCGACAAGTATAATGTTAGAGTTATTGGTACTTCTATTGCTTCTATTAAGGAAGGCGAAGACAGAGATAGCTTTAAGCAGTTAATGGAAAGAACTAACCAGCCTATCGTTGAAAGTGATATTGTAACAGATGTTGAATCAGCTGTAGAATTTGCTGAAAAGATTGGTTACCCAGTTATCGTTCGTCCTGCCTATACATTAGGTGGTACAGGTGGTGGTATTGCTGCTGATGAACCAGAATTAAGAGAAATTTGTACTCAGGGTCTTCACCTCAGTCGTGTAGGTCAGGTACTTATTGAAAAGAGTATTGCTGGTTGGAAAGAAATCGAATTCGAAGTAATGAGAGATGGTGCAGGTAACTGTATTACAGTTTGTAGTATGGAAAATGTTGACCCTGTTGGTGTTCATACAGGCGATAGTATCGTTGTTGCTCCAGCTCAGACACTTTCTGATAAAGAATATCAGATGCTTAGAAGTGCAGCTATTAACATTATTAACTCTATTGAAATCAAGGGTGGTTGTAATGTACAGTTCGCACTTGACCCTAACAGCTACAACTATGCTGTAATCGAAATCAACCCTAGAGTTTCTCGTTCATCTGCTCTTGCATCTAAGGCAACTGGTTATCCTATTGCTAAGGTTGCAGCTAAGATTGCATTAGGTTATAACCTTGATGAAATCAAGAATGCAGTAACAGGTAAGACTTTTGCTTGTTTCGAACCAACTCTTGACTATGTTGTATTAAAGTTCCCTCGTTGGCCATTTGATAAGTTCTTTGGTGCTAAGAGAACACTTGGTACTAAGATGATGGCAACTGGTGAAATTATGAGTATTGGTAAGAGTTTCGAAGCTGCTCTTTTAAAGGGTATTCGTTCTCTTGAAATTGGTCAGTACGGTCTTGAAAGAAAGTCTTCTAAGGCTAGAACTCTTGAAGAACTTAAAAGACGCGTTGTTGTTCCAGATGATGAAAGATTATTTGACCTTGCAGAAATGTTAAGACGAGGCTATAAGGAAGAAAAGGTTTGCCAGATTACTGGTATGGACTTATTCTTCGTAGACAAGATTAACAAGATTGTTAAGATGGAAGAAGAACTTAAAAACATTAAGGTTGATGAATTTACAGAAGAATCTCTTTCTTACTATAAAGAAAAAGGTTTCTCTGATAAGGCAATTAGTAACTTTGTAGGTTGCAAGCCACCAGAGATTTATGCTTTAAGAAAGAAATGGAACATTATGCCTGTATTCAAGATGGTTGATACATGTGCAGGCGAATTTGAGGCTGTTACTCCATATTACTATTCTAGCTATGATACAGAAACAGAAGTTAGAGTTAGTGATAAAAAGAAAGTTATGGTTATTGGTTCTGGTCCTATTAGAATTGGTCAGGGTATCGAATTTGACTACTGTTCAGTTCATTGTATCAAGGCACTCAAGAAGGCTGGTATTGAAACAATAATCGTAAATAACAACCCAGAAACTGTAAGTACAGACTTCGATACAGCTGATAAGCTTTACTTCGAACCACTTACAGAAGAAGATGTATTAAATGTAGTTGAAACTGAAAAGCCAGACGGCGTTATTCTTCAGTTCGGTGGTCAGACAGCTATTAAGCTTGCTAACTTCTTTGATGAAATGCACATTCCAATCCTTGGTACACTTCCAGAACAGATTGATGCTGCTGAAGATAGAGAAAAGTTTGACGAAATCCTTGAATCTCTCGATATTAGAAGACCAAAGGGTAAGGGCGTATGGACTCTTGAAGAAGGTATTGCTGTTGCTAATGAACTTACATTCCCAGTTCTTGTTCGTCCTAGTTATGTTCTTGGTGGTCAGGGTATGGAAATTACTCATAACGAAGAACAGCTTACTAAGTACCTTGTAGAAGCCTTCGAAAAGGATAAGAAGAATCCTGTTCTTATTGATAGATACCTTGGTGGTAGAGAAATCGAAGTTGATGCTATTTGCGATGGTACAGATGTATATATTCCAGGTATTATGGAACATTTGGAAAGAGCTGGTGTTCACTCTGGTGATAGTATTTCTATTTATCCACCTCAGCATATTAGCGAAGATATTCAGGCTCAGATTCTTGATGAAACTAAGAGAATTTCTAATGCCCTCAAGATTATTGGTATGATTAATATTCAGTTTATTGAATTTAGAGGCGAACTTAATATTATCGAAGTAAACCCTCGTTCTTCAAGAACTGTACCTTACATTACAAAGGTAACAGGTGTTCCTGTTATTGATATTGCTACAAATGTAATGCTTGGTTCTAAGCTTGCAGATATGGGATACAGCACAGGTATTGCACCTACTCCAGATGTAGTAGCTGTTAAGGTTCCTGTATTCTCTACAGAAAAACTTCCACAGGTTGAAGTAAGTCTTGGACCTGAAATGCGTTCTACAGGTGAAGTTTTAGGTGTAGGTTATAACCTTGAAAATGCTCTCTATAAGGGCTTTATTGCGTCAGGTATGACTGTTCCTAAGGCTGGTAGCACAATTCTTGCAACTGTTAGAAGTCAAGACCACGAAACTTTCGTACCTATTGCTAAGAGATGTGCAGATTTAGGTTGCAACTTTATTGCTACAAAGGGTACTGCTAAAGTTTTACAGGAAAATGGTATTGACTGCAAGGTTGTTAAGAAGATTAGCGAAGGTGTTCCTAACATTATTGACACTATCAGAAGTGGTGTTATTGACCTTATTGTTGATATTCCAAAGAAGGCAAATGATGTTAAGAGTGACGGCTTTAAGATTAGAAGAACAGCTATTGAAAGTGATTTAACACTTATTACTGCTCTTGATACATTTAAGGCTATGGTCGATGTAATGGAAAAGAAGATTAATCAGGATGAATTAGCTATCTTTGACATTAACAGAGATATGAGAAAATAGTAAGTTAATAAATATGGAAAGAGTGCTGACTTGTGTTGGCACTCTTTTTTTGTCGAATTATGACATAATATATCGAATTATGACAATATATGTTAATTGAATATGTTTTTTCCCTAAAGTATAATTAATATAGTATAAACAGTACATATGATATATGGAGAAAAACTATGCAGAAAATATATATTTGTGATGATAATAAAATACAGTTGATTAAAATTAAAAATATAATTCAAGAGGAAATTCTGAAACAGGAGTATAATATGAAAATAGAAAAAATGTTATACTTCTAGTGATGAATTGATTTTTGATACTATGGAGTCTAAAGAAACTAATATCTATTTTTTAGATGTATGTATAGAAAGTGAAAATAGTGGATTTAAAACTGCTATTGAAGTAAGAAATAGACAGCCCAATGCCTTTATAATTTTTATAACCTCTCATTATGAATTTGTGTACAATGTTTTTAGCTATCATATTGAGCCATTAGATTACATTGTAAAGGAAATAAATGAGGAGAATATTAAAAAGAAGATTGAAAACTGTCTTATTACTATAGATATGCGTTGCAATAAAGATGGTAAGGGTTATAATAAGTTTTCGCTGAAAATAGGAAGAAGTAATATAACAGAAGATTTTGAAAAAATTATTAGCTTTGAAAAAGTATCAGATTCTAACAGAGTTATTATGACCACTAAAAATTCAAAAATGGAGTTTTATGGCTCTATATCAGATATAATAAACAATTTAAACGAAGATTTTTGTAGATGTAAAAGAAATTATATTGTAAATAAGAACTATATAGATTATATTGATAAAAAGAACAAATTAATTTATATGAAAAATAATACTGTTTTCTCATATTCGAACAGACTAATGAAAGGAATGATGTAAACATATGGGTTCAATGGGTGCTTTGATTGCTATAACCTGTATTGCAAATTATATAAGTGGAATGATATTGGCAAGAGAAAAATATGATACCTTGAAAATGATTGTCTATATTGTAGTACAAGTTTTATTGTCCTGCTTACTTATTAATAAAGTTCCTAGAATTATAGTATATACTGGGATTATAGGTACTGTTTATCTTCTCTATGATAAAATCAAGTCCTTTGATTATAGTTTGGTTATAGCATTGTTTGTACAGATTATAATAATGATAGCAGATGTTATAGAGTCTAATCTGGCAATATTAATTACAAAAAAGGATATTAATACTTTACTTTATAAAAATGATTATAATATGATTATTTATGCTTTTATTGCCATACTAATTTTATCTTTATTGTCAGCTTTTGTTAGTTGGGTAGTAAATAAAAAGATGAAAATGAAGATGCTGGACTTTAAAGAAATAAATAGCAAACTTTTAATCGTAATTCTTTTAATTAATTTTATAATAATTTTTTCGAGTGGTAATGTTTGTAAAAAGCTAGGATTTAATAATGAATTTATACAAAGTCTGGGGCTTTTGTTATGCCTCTATACACTTTTTCTTGCTATGTTTATGATAATGTTTATCAAAAATGTAGTTTCTGAATATGATATAAAATTAGAAAGAGAAAAGAACAAACAATTAAATCTCTATACAAAGGAAATAGAGGAACTTTATAATAGCCTTAGAACATTTAAACACGATTATAAAAATATACTTACAAGTATGTCGTTGTATATTTCGGAAAAAGATATAGATGGACTTGAGGAATATTTTAAGAAAACTGTTTTACCTACAGATTTAATAATAAATAATAATGAATTTAGTATAGCTAGTTTGCAATATGTGGAACTTAAAGAGCTTAAAGCCTTGTTGGCTATGAAGCAAATAGAAGCCAAAAATAAAAATGTAGACTGTACTATACGAGTTTTAGGTGTTGTAAATGAAATAAATATGGATACTATAGATTTAATAAGAATTGTAGGTATATTGTTTGACAATGCTATACAGGCAGCAGAGGCTATAGGAAATGGCAAAGTAACTTGCACTATAAAACAAAAAGATATATTCAGAATAGAAATTAGAAATAATTATATTGGGAATATAGAAGATACATCAAAACTTTTTGAAAAAGGTTACACAACTAAAGAAAGTGGTAGTGGAATAGGTTTGTATAACTTTTTAAATATAATACATAACTATGATAATGCCATTTATTCAGTTACTTTGGATAATAATGAGTTTATAATTCGCATTACAATATCATAAAATGTCGAAAAATGTAGTAAAGTGTAATTTATTGTACTTTTATATGGTTTTTTGTCTTTATTTATTGATTAACAAATGAAAGTTTAAGTTTTTGTGTAAATTAAACAAGCTAAATGTGGTTTTTATAAAAATGTGATGACGAATTGAAGTATAAAACTGAAAAATATTTTAATAACCATTATTTTAGTGCGATTATCACATTTTTAGCAAAATTGACTTTAATTAAGTTTTCAAATATACTTTTTTTAGGGCAAGAAAGGATGTGATAAAAATAAAATTTGTAGATGATTTTATTTCAAGTAAGGTGGTAGATGATAACTACAGCCATATTGAAAAAGTAAAAATAGCCTATGGAATGGAGATACTTTTAGAAAATTTAATAAAGACAGTTATTATTATCGGTTTGGCATTTGCCTTAGGTGGATTAAAGTATACTTTGGTAGCTATTTTATCATTTGCAATTTTAAGATTTTTTACCTTTGGCTTACATTGTCAATCAGGATTAATGTGTTTACTGCTTTCTGTATTTTTAGATGTTATGAGCCCTATACTAATAAAAGACATCTATGTTGGAACAATACCCCGTTGCATATTAATGATTACATATGTTTTTCTTATTTTTAAATATGCACCAGCAGATACAGAAAATCATCCTTTGGTAAAAAAAGAGGTTAGAAAACAGCTAAAAACTCGAGCTGTAATTGTAAGCATAATCTACTGTCTTTTAGCTATATTTGCAAAGCCAATGTGGTTTGTAAATATATTAATGCTTATGGAAACCTATGTCGTTATAAGTATCTTGCCCATATCGTATAAAATTTTCAGGAGGAGGTACAACAATTATGAAGAATTTAATGATGAAAATTAAGTCAATTGTTACAAACAGAACTGTTTTACAGGTTTGTACATTTGCTTTAGTTGTTGGTTCTGTTGCTATTGGTAGATGTCTTCCAGGATATGCTCACGAACCAAAGTTACCAAACGAGTTAATCGAAAAATAATTTCAAAAGCTAAAAGACAGAACAAAAAATTCCCAAACGCAATTACTTAGCAAAGGCATTTGATTTATATTATCAAGTGCCTTTGTTTATACAATAAAATAGTAATTAACAAATTTTGAAATAATGTTAAAATAATAATGTATCAGGGGAGTTGCCTTTAGCATCTGAGAAAGTTTTAAACTGACCCTTATACCTTTCGGATAATGCCGGTATAGGGAGATATATTATATTAAGTGTTTTATAAATTCCGATTTTTTTGGGGGTTTATTTTTTTGCTTTAAATTATGATTAGGAGGAAGAATAAATGAACGCAAGTATAGCAATTCAGGTTTTACCAGATACAAGAGATGAAGATGAATTAATAAGAATTGTAGACGAGGTTATAGCTTATATTAAGAGTACAGGGCTTAATTGTTCTGTAGGACCTTTTGAAACAACTATTGAGGGCGATTATGACAAACTTATGGATATAGCTAAGGAATGTCAGAAAGTTGCTGTTAATGCAGGAGCTAAGTCTGTTTCTGCCTATGTTAAGGTTGTTTATAAGCCAGAAGGAGATGTATTGACTATTGAAAAGAAAATTACAAAACATCATCAAGAATAGTACATCTCTATGGACATCTATTGTCTTTTTATTAATATGGCAGGGTGTTTCTGTTTCAGGAATAATACCTGAATATATGTTACCATCTCCAATGAAAGTAATTTCTGCCTTAAAGACAGATTCAGCATTAATTTTGGGACATACTGGCACGACATTGACAGAAGCATTTTGGGGATTGGTTTGTGGTATAATTTTGGGCTTGATTACAGCTGTTCTTATGGATATGTGTAAAGTATTAAATAAGATATTGTATCCAATAATAATAGTGTCACAAACAATACCAACAATAGCTATTGCGCCTCTTTTAGTGTTATGGTTTGGTTATGAATTGACACCTAAAATTGTGCTTATAACAATAACAATATTTTTTCCAATAGCGGTAGGAACATATACAGGACTTCATTCTGTAGATAAAGACGAAATACAGCTTATGAAGTCTATGGGGGCAAGTAAATTGCAAATATACAGACATATTAAATTCCCAGCGTCAAGAGGAGAATTCTTTTCAGGACTTAGAATATCTGCTGCTTATTCAGTAGTTGGTGCAGTTATTTCAGAGTGGTTGGGTGGATATAATGGCCTGGGGGTTTATATGGTCAGAGTAAAAAAATCTTACTCATTTGATAAAATGTTTGCAGTAATAATTTTAATATCTGTTATAAGTCTTATATTGATGAGAATTGTAGACATTTTAAAGAAAATTTGTATGCCTTGGGAATTATCAGAAAATAAAATGGAGAAAAATATATGAAAAAATTTATATCAGTTTTTGTAGCTGTAGTAACAGCTTTAAGTTTTACAGGTTGTGGTCAGACTACTACATCAGAAAATAAAAATTTAGAAAAGGTAACAGTTGTTTTAGATTGGACACCTAATACTAATCATACAGGCCTTTTTGTGGCCAAAGAAAAAGGTTATTTTGAAGATGCCGGACTTGATGTAGAAATTCAACAGCCACCAGAAGACGGTGCAACACTTATGGTTTCTTCAGGCAAAGCACAGTTTGGTATTGATTTTCAGGAATACCTTGCACCAGCATTTAAGCCAGGAGAAGAAATGAATGTTTCAGCAGTTGCAGCTATAATACAGCATAATACTTCTGGACTTATTTCATTAAAAGAAAAAGGTATTGACTCACCTAAAAAACTTGAGGGAAAGACATACGCTACATGGGATATGGATATTGAAAAGAGTATCATAAAGCATATTATGACTAAAGATGGTGGAGATTATAGCAAACTTAATATGATTCCATCTACTATTCAAGATGTAAAAACAGCATTGACTACTAATCAGGTTGATACAGTATGGGTTTATTATGCTTGGGACGGTATTGCTTTAGAACAGGCAGGACTTGATACTAACTTTATTAATTTTGCTGAACAGGATGAAAATCTTGACTTCTATAGCCCTGTAATTATTGCTAATAACGACTATATTAAAAATAATCCAGAACAGGCTAAGGCTTTTGTTCAGGCTGCAAAAAAAGGCTACGAATTTGCAGAGGAAAATCCAAAAGAGGCAGCAGATATTCTTTGTGAAAATGCTCCTGAATTGGATAAAGATATAGTTGGAAGAAGTCAAGAATGGCTTGCAGATAAGTATACAGCAGATAGCGAAAGTTGGGGCTATATAGACCCTAAGAGATGGAATGGTTTTTATAATTGGCTTTACAATACAAAGGCTATTAATTATAAAATTTCAGAAAATACAGGCTTTACAGATGATTTATTAAAGTAAGGAGAAAATATGGCTTTACTTAAAGTTTCAAATGTTTCAAAAAGTTATGATGGTAGAAAAATAATAGACAATATAAATCTTGAATTAAATAAAGGCGAGATAGTTTCATTACTTGGTGTAAGCGGTGTTGGAAAAACTACATTATTTCAAGTAATATCAGGATTGGTTAAGCCGGATAATGGAACTGTAGAACTAAATGGTAAAAATATTACTGGCATTTCAGGAGAAGTTGGCTATATGTTGCAGAAAGATTTACTTGTGCAATATAAAACTGTTTTGGATAATGTAGCACTTCCCCTTGTAATAAGAGGAGAAAAAAAGAAAGTTGCTAGAGAAAAAGTAAGTCAATTGTTTCCTAAATTTGGTTTAGACGGAACACAGAATAAATATCCATCTCAACTTTCTGGCGGTATGCGTCAAAGGGCTGCGTTTTTGAGAACTTATTTATTTTCAAATGAAATTAATTTGTTAGACGAGCCTTTTAGTGCTTTAGATGCTATAACAAAAGGAGAGCTACATAAATGGTACTTGAATATTGTCAATAGCATTAATTTGTCATCAATTGTTATTACTCACGATATAGATGAAGCAATAATGCTGTCTGATAGAATTTATGTAATGAGTGGTAGCCCCGGAAGTATAGTTTCAACTATAAATGTTAAAAAAGATAAAAAGCAACGGAAAGATTATAACCTTACAGAAGAATTTTTGGAATATAAAAAAGAAATATTGTCTAAGTTAAAATAATGTTTTAAAAGCTGGTTTCTATAAAAGGAAATCAGCTTTTTATATATAAGAGGTTGAAGAAAATAATTTTTTTGGTATAATAATTGAAAAGAAGAATTTAATGTAAAGATTGATTTTGTGAGGTGTACTTTGTGATTAAAAAATTTCAAAAATTAATAACGGACTATGCCTATAACAATAATCTTTATTGTAGATTTAATTTTGATGGATACATAGACGAGATAGATATTATAAAGGGTAAAGTGTTTTATGGTTCGGGTTTCATACTTGTTTTGGAATATAAAATAAACTATGGAAAGTTGTTTTGTAGGTTTATATTACAGCAAAATCCTCCGATAGAGTATAACCCTTATGATGTATTAAACTATATTGATGATAAATTCTATTGCTTGTCATTTGAGTATATTGAAAACGAAAAAGATTTGGAAATATGTATAAACTATATTTTTTCTGTTACGGATAAATATTATGAAAGAATACTGGAATTATCCTATTCAGAAGAAATAAAAGAGATAGAGGATGTATTTGCTAGAGATTTTGATAAATATTACAATGGGAATATTTTTAATAATAAAAATATAGTAGAAGAATACAAAGAGATACTTTTTGATGATTATTACAATATAGATAATGAAAGATATTTTAAAAAAGAGTATAAATATTTTATTGAGGGTAAATTTCATAAGGCAGAAGAACTTTATTTGAAAAACAAGAATAATCTATCTAATTATGAAATGAAAGTTTTGGAATACATAAAAAATACAGAAAATTTGGATTTACCAGTAAATAATATTGAAAATGTTTCAAAATATGTTTTCTATAAGAAAAAAATATTTGATATAGTAAATTTATTGAAAATATTTTGTGGCATTTTTGGAATTGGTTTAAGCTCTTGTCTTTGCTTTGCAATTTATACGGTTGTATATTATTTTTTGATGCTTATAATAAAAGGTCAATGTACTAATGTAAATAGATATGTTATAGCTGTACTTAGTATAATCCCTGGTATAATAATGACCTTTAAATTGCGAAAAGAATGGTATGATATGTTTGCAATACCAAATGATTTGGAAAGTAATGAAAAACTTTCTAAATTAGAGAAAAAATTAATATTGGTTTATATTGTTTTAAGTTTTATAATTATGATTGTAAATATAAAACTTATTTAATGGTGGTGTGAGATAGTGTACGATTTCGATAAAATTATAGATAGAATAAATACAAATTCCTTAAAATGGGAAGTAGGCGAAAATGAACTTCCAATGTGGGTAGCTGATATGGACTTTGAAACAGCTCCAGAAATTAAGGAAGAATTAAAAAAGTGCGTAGATAGAGGTATATTCGGCTATTCGATTGTATCTGAACAATGGTATGATGCTGTAGTATATTGGTGGAACAAAAGACATAACTTTAAAATGGAAAAAGAGTGGTTGCAATTTTGTTCAGGTGTTGTTTCAGCAGTTAATTGTGTAATAAAAAGGATAACAAACTTAGGGGATAATGTTTTGGTACAGACTCCTGTATATAATGCTTTCTTTAGTTGTATTAAAAATCAGGGTAGAAATATTGTTGAAAATGAATTAACATATGATGGCAAAACATATTACATTGATTTTGAAGATTTAGAGAAAAAGCTATCAAATCCGCTTACAACAATGATGATATTATGCAATCCTCAAAATCCGTCAGGAAGAATTTGGACAAAAGAGGAGCTTTCAAAAATAGGGGAGCTTTGCAACAAGTACAATGTTGTTGTACTTTCTGATGAAATTCATTGTGATTTAACAGACCCTGATTGCGATTATATTCCTTTTGCAAGTGTATCTAATATATGCAAAAATGTAAGTGTAACCTGTGTATCTACTTCAAAGACATTTAATATTGCAGGCTTACATTCAGCTACAGTTATAATTCCTAATGAAAAATTGAAAAACAATATCGTTAGGGGATTGAATATTGATAGGTATACTGGGGTAAATTCTTTTGCTATAGAAGCTACTATTACAGCATATACAAAGGGCGAAAAGTGGTTAGATGAGTTAAGAAGTTATTTGTACGAAAATAAGAAAATAGTATATGATTTTATTGAAAAGGAAATACCAGATTTAAAGGTTTTAAAATCTGAAGCGACTTATTTAATGTGGCTTGATTGCAGTAATATAACTAAAAATTCTTCAGAGCTTTGCAATTTTATAAGAGAAAAAACAGGATTATATATTTCAAAGGGTGTAAATTATAAGGGTAATGGCATTAATTTTATGAGAATGAATATTGCTTGCCCAAAGGAAATTCTTATGGACGGGCTTTCAAGATTGAAAAATGGCATTATGGAATATAAAAAACAAAAATAGTAAAAGAATGGCATAGGCGAATACAACCTATGCCATTAATTTTATTTCTTAGAATTTGTTTTAGCTTGGAATTTCTCGTTGTTTATAATAAATCTTTCGTGAGTACCTTCGCCAATTTTACCAACTTCATCAAAGGCTGTTACTTTAAAAGTCAATTTTCTACCGTCAATAGCAATAAGCTCGCTTTCGGCTGTAACTTTCATACCTACTGGAGTAGCAGATATATGCTGAATGTTCATAAGTGTGCCTACTGTGCCACTTCCTTCTTCTAAAAGAGATTGAACGCTTTCAAAAGCTGATTTTTCCATTAATGAAATCATAGCTGGTGTAGCATAAACTGATAAACCACCACTACCTACAGCAACAGCAGTTTTTTCATTTGTTACAATTTCAGATGCAGAACCTTTTATACCTGTATTTAACATAATATTCCTCCTTATATAGTTAGTCTGGTCTAACTTGCTTTATAAAATGGTATCATATAAATATTGCATTGTCAAATATATAAATTTATCTTTTTACATTTCCTATGTCTGTTACAATATTATAGCCAGCATTGGATACTCTCTTTTCAAGACAATTTCTACATTGAGCAGACTCATCGCCAGTACAAATTTTATTTTCATATAATTCATAAAATTTTCTTACACTAACAGGGGAGAGATTAGGCATTACAACATTTGCTCCAGCCTTTAATCCCATTTCACGACCTAAAGGATTTATTGTTCCCAATGCTGTAGTTGCAGGAATAAGAGCATATGGAAACATAATTCTCAAAATAGAAATAAGTTTCAAAGTTAATTCAAAACTTCCGTTGCCATAAATATGGAAAGGAGTTTCGGCGTGAGTTAAATATGGTCCTATGCCAATCATATCAGGCTCAAGCTCCTGTAAAAATCTTAAATCGGATATTAAATTTTCTGTAGTTTGAAAAGGAGAACCAACCATAAATCCAGAACCAACTTGATAGCCGATTTCCTTTAAATCAAATAAGCATTGTTTTCTGTTTTTTAAACTCATACTATCGGGATGAAGTTTGTTGTAGTGGGTTTCATCAGCTGTTTCGTGTCTTAATAAGTAACGGTCAGCACCAGCATTAAAATATTCCTTGTAGCTTTCCTTTGATTTTTCTCCTATGGAAAGAGTTACAGCACAATCGGAATATTTTTCTTTTATTGAACAGACAATATCACAAATCTTTTCATCTGTAAAATATGGGTCTTCGCCACCTTGTAAAACAAAAGTACGGAAACCTAAGCCGTAACCGTCTTTGCAACATTCCATTATATCTTCTTTTGAAAGTCTGTATCTATGGGCGTTTTTATTATCTTTTCTTATACCACAATAATAGCAGTTGTTTTTACAAAAATTAGTAAATTCTATTAGTCCTCTTATATATACATCAGTACCATAATGTTGTTTTCTGAGAATATCCGCATTTTCTCTCAACTGGTTATCAAATTCATTGGACTCCAATAATGTTTTTAACTGTATGTCACTTAGATTACAGTTTTTAACAAATTCATCAATCATTAGTTTTACCTCTCCAATATCCTACTTGTTTAGTAAGAATATCATAATCAATTATTATTTGAAAGTCAACATATATGAAAAATTTTATAAAAAATTCAATAGTGTTATACTTGACAAAAGTAGGGGTAATAAATAAAATATAATACATAAATCATATAAAACATATAGGAAATGGGTGATTAGTATGAAACAGATATTATGCTTTGGAGATTCAAATACATATGGATTAATTCCAGCAACAAAAGACAGATATGATTGGAACACAAGATGGACTGGTATTTTAAGTAAAAAGATAGAGAAGAACGGATATAGAGTTGTAGAAGAGGGTTTGTGTGGAAGAACAACTATTTTTGAAGATGCTACTAGAAAGGGAAGAAAGGGAGCGGACTTACTTCCTATTATATTGGAAACTCACAAGCCTATTGATACAGTTGTACTTATGCTTGGTACAAATGATTGCAAAACTGCCTATGGTGCTACTGCTGAAAAAATCGGAAGTGGTATTGAATTATTAATAAAGCAAATTAAAGATAGTGACCTTGATATAAATATTATACTTGTTTCACCTATAGAACTAGGCGAGGGAGTATGGGAGGAGGGTTTTGATACTGAATTTAATGAAAATTCAGTTGAAGTGTCAAAACAACTTCCTGAAGTTTATAGAAAAATTGCAGAAAAATATGATGCTGATTTTGTAGCTGCTTCAGAATATGCCAGACCTAGTTCTGCCGACAGAGAACATCTTAATGAATTTGGTCATAGAAAGCTTGCAGAGGCTATTTATAATCAGTTTTATAGCAAAATCAGGGAAGCAGTTTGATGAAAATAGATAAGAAAACTTTATTGTTTGCTTTTGTAAGTTCATTACCTATTTTCTTTAGTTATGAGTTTTTAAGTATAGCTTTTGGCATTATGATGTACAATGCAGGCTATAACTTTATATGGTCTTGGCTAGTAAGTAAAACTATCTATACAGGAGCTTTTCAATATGTTCTTGTAGATTATTTAAAGACAGGGACACCTTTTTTTACCATAATATTAACAGCTGTTTTTATGAATAGCAGAATGTTGTTTTATGGTATTTCATATATTGAGAAGTTTAGAAAAACAGGTAAGTTTTATCCTTATATGATATTTAGTTTAACAGATGAAACCTATGCTCTCTACTGTAGTATGAATTTACCAAAGGGTATAAATGAATCCTTGTATATGCTATATGTGGCTATAATGGCAAGAGTTTATTGGTTGACAGGAACTATTATTGGTGGGTTATTAGGTGGTTTTCTAAAATTTGATTTTACAGGAATAGATTTTTGTATGACAGCCTTGTTTGTCACTATTTTAATTGATAAATGGAAAGTGAAGAAAGACCGTAAATTTGTAATAACAGGTTTAGTATTTGGTACAATTTCACTTTTTGTTTTTGGAGCAAAGAGTTTTATATTCCCAGCTATGCTATTTACCATGCTTTTATTGGTTGTGGAAAGAAAATTTAGTAATAAGAGGTTTGAAGATAATGTCTAGCTTAAAAATTGTAGCCATAATTCTATGCAGTGGTCTTTGCACTTTTGGTATAAGAGCCATACCATTTTTGATATTTAGAGATAACAAGAAGCCACCGGAAATAATATCATATTTAGGAGAAAAATCTACCTCTGCTATTATGGCTATTTTAGTTGTTTATTGTTTGAAAGGTGCTGTCAATTCGGATTTTATATCTAATTTGACATTATTTGGCGGGGTAGCAACAACAGTTATTACACACTTAATATTTAAAAACACTCTTTTAAGTGTATTTGTTGGGACTGTGTGTTATATGATTTTTATAAGAATTGCGTAATATTTACTTTATTGATATAGAATGAAAAATATGTTAAAATTAAGTCATAGTGAAAGCTGTGACTTTTTTTATTATATTATGTGATATGATATATGATTTTAGAATGGGTGTAGAAAATGGAATTAAATGAGCCAATATCAGTAGTGAAAAATATTGGAGAAACTAGATGCAAACAACTTAATAAAATGGGTGTTGAAACAGTAAATGACCTTATAGAATATTTTCCTAGAGATTACGAGGATAAAAGTCTTTTTGTAAACATATCTGATGTAGTAAAAGGCGAAGTTAATACATTTAAAGCAAAGGTTTCATTTAATCCCGAGGCACACAGAGTAAAGGGTATGGTTATTGTAAGGGCTAGATTAAGTGATGCCACAGGAAGTATAGATGGGGTGTGGTTTAATCAACCTTATATTAAAAATTCACTTGTATTGGGAAAAGAATATGTGTTTTCCGGCAAAGTTACAGAAAAATATAACAGAATACAAGTAGAAAGTCCAGAGTTCGAGATTTTTAATCCTAATAGTTTAAATAATGGAAGAATTGTTCCAGTATATACATTACCAGCTAGATTAAGTCAAAAAGTAATAAGAACTGTTATCAGAGATGCCTTGATTGAGGTAAAAGATAAGATAGATGAATTTTTGCCTAAAAGCATTATTAAAAGTATGGGGCTATGTTCAAGACTTTATGCTATAAAGAATATACATTTTCCTCAAAATGATGATGCCTTTTTTAAAGCCAGATACAGACTTGTGGCAGAAGAACTTTTACTTTTGCAAATGAGGCTGTTACAGCTTAAAGGCGATGTGGGAGAAAAGACAAGTACTGTAAAAATAGGAAACTATGATGTAAGTGGAATAAGAAATCAACTTAAATTTGATTTAACAAATGCACAGAAAAAGGTTTTGGGCGAAATATTTAACGATTTTTCTAGTGGTTATGTTATGAATAGATTAGTGCAAGGAGATGTAGGATGTGGTAAAACAGCTGTAGCAATGATAGCAGCGTATCTTATCATAAATAATGGTTATCAGGCTGTTATGATGGCACCAACAGATGTACTTGCAAACCAACACTATGAAAGTTTTAAGGCTGTGTTTGAACCTTTAGGTATAAGTTGCCAATTACTTACAAGTGGACTAAAGAAAAAAGAAAAGAATATAGCCTATGAAAATATAGAAAATGGTACTGCACAAATGATTATAGGCACACACGCCCTTATACAAGAGAAAGTTGTTTATAATAATTTAGGATTGGTTATTACAGATGAACAACATAGATTTGGTGTAAGACAAAGAGAGATGTTGGCTCAAAAGGGAGAAGAACCTCATGTTTTGGTTATGACAGCTACACCTATACCAAGAACTTTGGCTCTTATACTTTATGGAGATTTGGATATATCTACTATAAACGAACTTCCACCAGGAAGACAAAAAGTTGATACCTTTGCTGTAAATCATACTTATGATAACAGACTTTATGCTTTTATAGAAAAGGAAGTTGCAAAGGGTAGACAATGTTACATTATTTGTCCTATGATTGAAGAAAATGAAAAACTTGATTTAAGAAGTGTTTTGAAATTTACAGAAGAACTTAAAAATGATAGACTTCCAGATTTAAGAGTGGAGTGTATGCATGGTAAATTGAAAAACAATGAAAAACAGGATATTATGGATAGATTTTCTAGTGGAGAAATTGATGTGTTAGTGTCCACTACAGTAATTGAAGTAGGTGTAAATGTACCTAATGCTACTCTTATGATTATTGAAAATGCTGAAAGATTTGGTTTATCTGCACTACATCAGTTAAGAGGTAGAGTAGGTAGAGGTGGAGAAAAGAGTTATTGCGTCTTAGTTACAGACAGCAAAACAAAGGTAGCAAAAGAGAGAATGTCTATAATGTGTAAGTCTAATGACGGCTTTGTTATTTCTGAAAAAGATTTACACCTTAGAGGACCGGGGGACTTCTTTGGAACAAGACAACATGGTCTTCCAGAAATGAAAATTGCAAACCTGTATAAGGACATAAATATATTAAAAGATGTTCAGTCAGTTGCTATTGATTTGTATAAAAGTGATGAAAATTTGGAAAAAAAAGAAAATTTATTGCTTAAAAAGCGAATAGAAGAACTATATTCTGAAGAAAATAAAAAAATTTGCCTATAAATGAATTTAGGGTATTTACTTAATTAATTTTTTTTTGTATAATGATGTTTAGAACTGTTGTAAAGGTGATGGTATTATATGAGAGTAATTTCAGGTTCGGCCAGAGGTTTGAAACTGAAAGCTCCCGAAGGAATGAACACAAGACCTACATTAGACAGAATAAAAGAGTCGCTCTTTAATATTATTGCGGCTGATATGTATGACTGTAGATTTCTTGATTTGTTTAGTGGTAGTGGAGCAATGGGTATTGAATGTCTATCAAGAGGTGGGCAGAATGCCGTTTTTGTAGATAATAATAAGGAAAGCATTGATGTTATAAAACAAAATATCAATGGGGCTAAAGTGTCAGACAGGGCAGAGGTTATGTCTTGTGATGTTACTTCAGCTATATCAAAGTTGGCACAAAGAGGTAAAACTTTTGATGTTATTTTTATGGACCCACCTTATGACAAAGGGCTTGTAGAATTGTCTTTACAGGCTATAGTTAAGAATAATATACTTTCAAAAGATGGGTATATTATAGCTGAACAGTCAACAGAAGAAGAAATTCCAGAAATAGCAGGCTTAAAAGTTACAAGGGTAAAGGAATACAGAATTACTCGTATGACTTTTTTAACTTATGCCGATGAGTATGGAGGATAATAATGAAAGTTGCGGTTTATCCTGGTAGTTTTGACCCGACTACTAATGGACATTTGGATATAATAAATCGTGCATCAAGATTGTGCGATAAGCTTATTGTCGGTGTTTTGGATAATAAGTCAAAAGTGCCACTTTTTACAGTAGAAGAAAGAGTAGCACAACTTAAAGAAATAACAAAAGATTTTGCTAATGTAGAAATAAAGGCTTTTTCTGGTCTTTTAGTAGATTTTGCCAGAGCAAATAATTCTAATATTGTTATAAGAGGCCTTAGAGGTGTGACTGATTTTTCTTATGAATTTCAGATGGCATTGACTAATAGAGCCTTGGATAGTGATTTAGAAACACTTTTTATTTCGGCTGATACACAATATTTGTTTTTCAGCTCAAGTCAGGTTAAGGAAATTGCTTCCTTTGGTGGCGATATTGCCAATATGGTGCCTGAAATCATTAACGAACAATTGCGTAAAAAACTGGAATTAAAGGAATTGAATTAGGAGGAAAAATAATTATGGATAATTTGGAAATGGAAAATCAGTTTGCTGAGGACAATACATTTTATAGACTTATTGATAGACTTGAAGATACTGTAGATGGAGCTAAAAATGCACCTTTTTCAAATGATAAGGCTGCTGTTTCAAGAAATGAACTTAATGAAATTATTGAAGGTATGCGTCTTAATCTTCCAAGAGAAGTAAAGCAGGCTCAAAGAATAGTTGGTCAGGCTCATTCTATTATTGATAAGGCTAATTCCAATGGTCAGGCCATCATTATGGAAGCTAATGAAAAGGCTGCTCAGATGATTAGCGAAGAACAGATTTATAAACAGGCAAAGGCTGAAGCCGAAGCTCTTATTGAAGATGCTCAGAATAAGGCTAATTCTATTATTAAAGAAGCTAGTGATAGAGCAACTCAGCTCAAGGTTGGTTCTCTTGATTATGCAGATAAAATGCTTTCAAATACTGAAACTAAGATTGAAAACCTTATTAAGAGCATTACTGACAATTCAGAAAGCCTTAAAGGTTACTTAAATCAGGAAATTGATGCAATTTACGAAGAACGCCAGACTCTTAATACTTATTATGAGGATGTATATCAGGAACAGTAATATTCATAATTATAAAAAGGCTGTCTTATGAATGGAACTTATAAGACAGCCTTAGTTTATATAAAGAGATATGTATAAATAGCAGATATAATACTGTGAGCAAATTTAGCTAATATGTATTTTTTTGCTGATAGGTCTGTTTTTGCAATAAAGCTCATTGATTGGGCGTGTATAGAAAGACCACCCCATGCAATTATCATAGATATAAAAGGCAAAATGTTTGAATTGCTTTTGGAAATAATACTACAGCCGTTTGTTATTTCTAGCAAACCACTTATTATTCCTTTAGCTGTGTATTGGTCCATACCTATACTACATAGTGGTTTTGACAATAGTGTTATTACTTGAGTTTTTGAAAGTAAAGTATACAATATGGAAAAGAAAACAATATATCCACCTATAGCAACAATGGTTTCTATACCGTTGGATATAGATGAGTTTAATAATTCTCCAATAGGCTTTATTGAGCTTTTTTGATACAGACATTTGCTATTATCTTTTTTTGATACTATGCCTAACAGTATACCTATAGTGATGGCAGAAAGTATGTGTACAGCCAACAGTTTATAGCCAATGGCAGAATTGTTTAGCATTTGAGTGCCAATAGTTCCAATAATGAAAATAGGACCAGAGTTGTTGCTAAAGCAAAGTATTCTTTGTGCTTCTGATTTGCTGATTTTATTTTCATTATATAGGTCACAGGTCAATTTAGCCCCTAGAGGGTATCCGGATAACATTCCGCAGACAATGGGAAAAGCACCATTTCCACTTATTTTAAAAATTTTGTTGAAAATGGGACTTAATTTTTTGCTTAGATAAATGGGAAAATTTGTCGATTTAAGTATGTTTGTGCCTATTATAAAGGGCAAAAGTGAGGGCAAAGCAAAGTTGTACCATAATAATAGTCCATTTTTTGCAGATTTAATGATTTCTTTCGGAAAGATTATGATTAAAACATTGAAATATATTGCAAAAATTGTTATAATGTAATGGTATGTAAATTTTCTTGCTTTCATAAATCTCAAAACCTTTTTTGTGAAAGTATATGAATTAAAATAAAAAATATGAGGAGGTAGTATTGTGTTCGGCAGTAAAAAAAATAATAAAAAGACAAGGAACACTAAGAAAAACAATACTACTGTAAATAATAACAGAAATAATAGTAATAATAGAAATTATGGAAATACATATGGGAGAAATAGTAACTCTCAATATGGAACAGGAAATAGATATTCTAATGTAGGAAAATATAGGGTTTCTGAAAATGTTTTTTCTACTGGTGCTGGAATGAACAGCTCAAGAGGTACATATGGTTCTGGCCGTTTTAGTAATTCTAGTCGTACAAATAACACTAGAAATCAAAATGGTTATGGATATACAAATAACAATAGAAATGTATTTGATAATCAAGAGCGTAATTATTCTAAAAATACTAAGAACACTAGAACTAAACAGCATAAGAAAACTACTCCTAAACCAAAGAGAACTAGAAATTATATACCTATAATCAATTTGAGTAGCCGAAATAGTAAGGCTATACCGATATACATATTTATATTTGCCTTAGTGCTTGTACAAGTTATAGGTTATTCTGTTTCAAGAGTAACAAAGGGAAATGTAAATTATGATACAGTACAGTATGGAACTATTGATTCTCCAAATGTTATACAGGGTGTTATTGTAAGAGATGAAAAGGTATACAATACCACAGTAGATGGTGTTATTTCTTATGATGTGGCTGATGGTGAAAAGGTAAAGCCAAATACAGAGGTTTGTAGTATAAAAGACCAAGCTGCAGTAGCATCTATGGAAAGTGACCTTGAAAAAATAGATAATGATATTATGGATGTTCAGGATAAGAGAGATGATATTTCAATTTATTCTGACGATATTAATAAAGATAATCAGCAAATTAAGAAAATAGTTGATGATAGTGCTATTAATTTTGCAACTTTAAATCTTGAAGATGTATATGAATTAAAAACAAATATAGAAAAAGAACTTTCAGAAAGAAATCAGCTTCTTCTTAGTGAAAATCAAGGAGCTTTAACAGACCTTGTTACAAAAAGAAAAGCACAGGAAGAAAAACTTAATCAAAGTATTAGTAAGGTTTCTACAAATGAAAGTGGTATTGTTTCTTATGATGTTATAGGCGATGAAGATAAGTATACATTAGAAACAATGAAGTCACTTACAAAGAAAAATACTCTTGCTACAACAAGTAGTGATAGTGGTTTTAAGACTTCTGTAAAAGCTAATAGTCCGGTCTTTAAAATTATTAAGTCCAATACTTGGTATATTGCTGCTTACATTAGCGAAGACTATACCAAAGATTGGAAAACTGGTAATGTAGTTAATATATATGCAAAAGACGATAATGGTGTTTCATATACATTACCAGCTACAATTAACACATTATCAACTGTTAAAGATGGAAAAGAAAAATATGTAATATTAAGTATTACAAAAAATATGCTTGAATTTGTTGGGGACAGAAGTATTAGCTTTGAAACTCAAAAATCAAAGAAGGGATATAAAGTTCCTAACAGTTCTATTGTAGATGAAACACTTTTACAGATACCTAGTGATTATATTACAGAAAATAATACTGTAAATAAGGTTTCTGGCTCAAATACAAAGGAAATACAAGTTGTTGTTTCAAGTGTAGATAAGGAAAAAAATGTTTCTTATGTTCCGGTACAGCTTGGTATTTTAAATGTTGGTGATGAAATACAAAAGCCAAATTCTTCTAACAAATATAAAATAGAAAATGTAGTCAATTCCAATGGTATATATGTAGTAAATTCAGGTATTGCAGAATTTAAAATTGTAAGTTTAGATGACTCTGTTTCTAATTCAACACATACAATTTTAGATATTGGCAAAAATCCTAATATCAACATATACGATAGAATTATGACAGATACTGAAAATGTAACTAAAGAAGAAAAAGTATTTGAATAGAGGTAATGATAATGAGTATAGCTGACAATTTAAAAGAAATTGAAGAAAAAATTACTAAAGCTGCTGAAATAAGTGGCAGAAAAAGAGAAGATGTACTTCTTCTTGCCGTTTCAAAAACAGTTGATGTTCCTAGAATAAAAGAGGCTGTTAATCTTGGTCTTGTAGATTTAGGCGAAAATAAGCCACAGGAAATTAACTGGAAATATGATGAAATAGAAAATGTAAGATGGCATCAGATTGGCCATTTACAGACAAATAAGGTTAAATACATTATTGATAAAGTTTGCCTTATACATTCTCTTGATAGTGTAAAGCTTTGTGAAGAAATTCAGAAGAGGGCTGAGGCTAAGGGAATTACAATGGATGTACTTGTGGAAATAAATATTGCTGGAGAAGAAGCTAAGCATGGCGTTCCACCAGAAAAAGCTGAGGAATTAGTTTTAGAAGCATCTAAATTTAAAAATATCAGGGTTAAAGGCTTAATGACAGTTGCTCCTTTTGTCGAAAATCCTGAAGAAAACAGAAAATATTTTAAGGAAATGTACAAATTATTTATTGACATTAAGGATAAAAACTATGATAATGTAGATATGGAATATCTGTCAATGGGTATGACTAACGATTATGAGATAGCTATTCAGGAAGGTGCCAATATTGTCAGAATAGGCACAGGACTTTTCGGTGCTAGAAATTACGCGGTTTAATATATTTAGGAGGACATATATAGATGATTGAATTATTTGATAAGGTTAAGAATTTTATTTTAGGAGAACCTGAAGAAGAATACGAAGAAGAATATAATGACAATTATGGCGAAGAATATGAAAATGAACAGGAAGTAAGTAACGGCAGTAATGTAAGGTCATTCGGCTCAAGCTTTGGTGGATTTACTCAGAAAATGGGTTTTGGCTCAAGTTCATCTGCTTCTAAGAAAAATGCTGAACCACAGTCTTCTTATAGGTCTTCTTACTCATCATCAAGAAACTATGGTTCGTCAATGGATATGGGTAGAGGTGCATCTAACAAGGTTTTAAGCATTAACACAAGCGTTAATATGCAGGTTGTTATTGTTACACCAAAGACACTTGAAGAGGCTGGTCAGGATAGTCTTCAGTTAAAGTCTAAGGTTGTTATACTTAACCTTGAAGGTGTTGAAAAGGATAATGCACAGAGAATTACAGACTTCTTCTCAGGTGCTTGTTACGCCTTAAATGGTACTATGCAACCTGTTTCAAGCAGAATTTTCATTGTAGCACCTTATGATGTTAATATTTCAGGACAGTTTAGACGCGAATTAGAAGCAAGTGGTATCAAATTGCCTAATTCTTCTATGTGGAGATAGTGAGGTTTTATATGGTTAATGCGAATATTGGTTTTGTATTAATAAAAGCACTTTATTATTTTTATACTCTTTTGGAATACGCAATTCTTGCAAGATGTATACTTTCTTGGTTGCCAATAGGTCAGAATAATATTTTTGTAAGAATTTTAGTTGCAATTACTGAACCCATAATGGGACCTATTAGAAAATTGATTTATAAATCTCCTCTTGGTAGAGGTATGATGGTAGATTTTTCTCCAGTATTAGCTTTATTGGTAATAATGTTTGTGTATAGAATCCTTGCAAGCGTTATATATGGGGTATTTTTCTAATGGCAAGTAAAAAAGATTTACTAAAGAGTATTTCTGACGAAGATGAAAGAAAAATTTTTGCTAAGGCTTTAGATAAGGGAAATTTGTGTGCTAAGATTAATGTTCCTCAGTTTTCAGATTTTATGGACCCATATAAGGCTCATAAATTAGGAGAAATCTGTAGAGGGTGTGAGTTTAACACAGTTCTTTACGGTGGCTATGAAGATGCTGAAAGATTGAAAGTAGGCTTTTTCCCTTATTATGATGAAGGAGATTATAATTTATTTCCTATTTCTTATGTTGAAGTATCATATAATGGAAAATATAGTAAAACTCTTACTCATAGAGAATTTTTAGGTTCGGTTTTAGGATTAGGTATAACTAGAGATAAAGTTGGCGATATATATATTCAGAATGAAAAAGCCGTTATAATGGTGGATGAAGATATTGCTGATTATATTGTATCTAACTTAGAAAGGGTTTCTCATACAAAGGTTAACGCAAAGATTATAGACCATTTTGAGTCTGCACCTTCAGAAGTAAATGCAAAGAAAATAACAGTTGCTTCACTACGCATAGATGCTGTATTAAGTGGGGCGTTAAATATTTCAAGAGGTAAGGTTTCCGATTTAATAAAGGGCGAAAAGGCTTTTGTAAATTGGAAACAGATTACATCTGTGTCTGAAAACATAAAAGACGGGGATATGATTACACTTCGTGGTTTTGGGCGAGTTAAAGTAATAGAAACTCTTGGAAAAACGAAAAAAGATAGATTTCTTATAGATATAGAAATCTATAAATAGATTTAGGAGGAAGTTGAATTATGATGACACCTGTTGATATTGAAACAGCTGATTTTAAAAAGGTGGCTTTAGGTTACTCTTGTGATGAAGTAGATACTTTTCTTGATAAGGTTATTGTTGAATTTGAAAGACTTTTCAAAGAAAATGCTAAACTTCAGGATAAGGTTACTACAACAGAAGAGGCACTTAAATATTACAAGGATTTAGAGGATACAATTAGAAATTCTATTGTAAGAGCTGAAAAAACAGTTGAGGAAACAAAGCACAATGCTGAGGTTGAGGCAAGTCAGATTGTTAAGACTGCTGAACAGCAGGCTGTTGATATTATGCAGGATGCTCATAAACAACTTTACCAGTTAAAGAATGAAATTATCAGAGTTAGAGCTGAGTACGAATCAGTTAAAGGAAAATTAAAAATGCTCCTTGAAACAGAATTGAAAATGCTTGAACAGTATGAAGAAGAATTAGGTTTAAACGAGGAACAGGAATAAGAGGTTTAATATGAAAGTTTTAGAAGTAAAAACTGCTTTAAAAGATTATCCAATTTATATTGACCATAGCTATGATGAACTTGTTTCAGCTTTTGAAAAATCCGGTTTAAAGCCAAGTAAGCTTTGTATTATTACAGATACTAATGTAGAAAAGTATTATCTTGAAACAATAGAGTCTATGCTTTCAGAAAAATATGATGTTTGTCATTATGTTTTTGAGGCAGGAGAAAATAGCAAACATTTAGGAACAATTAGCGATTTCTATAATTTCTTTGTTGAAGAAAAATTGGATAGAAAATCTGTTGTTGTTGCTTTAGGTGGTGGCGTTGTTGGTGATATGGCTGGCTTTGCTGCATCTACATATATGAGAGGCATTAGCTTTGTTCAAGTACCTACAACTTTACTTGCACAGGTTGATAGTAGTGTAGGTGGTAAAACAGGTGTTGATTTTAACGGTAATAAAAATATGATTGGTGCTTTTTATCAGCCAGATTTTGTTTTTATAAATAGTGAAACACTTAAAACTTTACCTTATAGAGAAGTTGCAGCAGGTATTGCTGAAGCTATAAAGTATGGTTATATTATTGATAATGATTTCCTTGAATATTGTATTGAAAATAAGGAAAGTATAAAGTCATTAGATAACAATGCCCTTATTGAAGTTATTTATAAGTGTTGTGAAGCAAAGGCATATGTTGTAAGTAAAGACGAAAAGGAATTAGGTTTGAGAGCTATTCTTAATTTTGGTCATACTTTTGGTCATTCAGTTGAAACACTTAACAATTTCAAATTACTTCATGGCGAATGTGTTGCTATTGGTATGGTTGCTGCTCTTTATTACTCTATGGAATGTGGCAATACAACTAAGGAAGATATTGAAGATATCGAAAAGTTACTTGAATTTTTTGAACTTCCTACTAGATGCGATAACAATGTTGATGAAGTTTATAATCAGATGTTCTATGATAAAAAGACTTCAAGTGGCAAAATAAAAATAGTTGCATTAAAGAAAATAGGCGAGGCTTTTATTGATTCGTCTAATGATGTGGCAAATATAAAAAAGGCTATAGAATACATAGCAAAGTAGGTGTAATAAATGTTTTTATTGCCGATTTTAATTATTCTAGCTATTATAATAGTTGACCAGATAACAAAATATATGACTGTTTCAATGCTTATGCCTATTAATTCTGTAGAAATTATAAAAAATTTCTTTTCATTAACTTATGTAGAAAATAGGGGTGCAGCCTTTGGAACAATGATGGGTGGACGATGGTTCTTCGTTGCCCTTACAGTTATTGTTGTTGTAGCTGGTGGCATTTATTATTCTAAAATATATAATAAAAATGAAAGTAAAATTGCATCATTAGCACTTGTATTGGTAGCTGGTGGAGCAATAGGAAACTGCATTGACAGACTTTTCAGAGGTTATGTAGTGGATATGTTGTCATTTAACTTTTTTGGCTACAGTTTCCCTGTATTTAATTTCGCAGATATTTGTGTTGTAATAGGTGCTGTTTTATTGGTTGTTTCCTTATGTTTTACAAAAGAGGGAAAATAGTATGGAAATATTTACTATTGAAACAGATGATGTTAATAAGAGAGTAGATGTTTTTCTGAATGAAGAAATGGAAGATGTATCTCGTTCAGCTTTACAGAAAAATATCGAAAAGGGAAATATAACAGTAAATGGAGAAAAAATAAGCAAAAACTATAAACTTCATCTAGGCGATATAGTAGAGGCTGAACTTCCTCCTCCGGAAAATATTGACATTGTGCCAGAGGATATTCCTCTTGATATAATGTATGAAGATGATGATTTAATTGTTATAAATAAATCTCAAAATATGGTTGTGCATCCAGCTCCAGGGCATTACACAGGAACTTTGGTTAATGCTTTAATGTTCCATTGTGGGGATAATTTATCTGGTATAAATGGTGTACTTCGCCCAGGTATTGTTCACAGAATTGATAAGGATACATCAGGTGTTTTAGTTATAGCAAAATCAGATTTGGCACATAAAGGTCTTTCAGAACAGCTTGCTGAACACTCTATGAAAAGAGTGTATAATGCTATTGTTTACAATAGTTTTAGTGAAGAAAGTGGTACTGTAGACAGAAATATTGACCGTTCTAAAAACGACAGAAAGAAAATGGCTGTTGTTATGCAGGGCGGTAGAAATGCTGTTACCCATTACAAAGTAATTGAAAAATTGGGTAAATATACTTGGGTTGAATTGCAACTTGAAACAGGAAGAACTCATCAAATTAGAGTGCATATGTCGTATATAGGTCATCCTCTTTTAGGTGACCCAGTCTATGGACCTAAAAAATGTCCTTTTAACTTAAATGGACAGGTTCTTCATGCAAAGGTTTTAGGATTTATTCATCCGAGAACAGGAGAATATATGGAATTTAATTCGGAATTACCGGATTATTTCAGTTCTCTTATCGAAAGATTAAAAAAATAAAATAATGCTTGCATTTTAAAAAGTATTATGTTATAATATCGACTTGTGAGTACGAATGTTCCGCTGGTACTTGTGGCAGGAAGCCATTAATCCAAAGGGTATTTATGAACATTTATGATGAAAGGGAGGCAAAGCCTTATGAATTATTCAATTATTAGAGAAATCGAAAACGAACAGCTCAAGCCAGAAGTTACTGAATTTAATGTAGGTGACACAGTAAAGGTTTACGCTAAGGTTGTTGAAGGTACAAGAGAAAGACTTCAGATGTTTGAAGGTGTTGTACTTAAAAGACAGGGTGGCGGCGCTAAGGAAACTTTCACAGTAAGAAGAGTTTCTTATGGTGTAGGTGTAGAAAGAACTTGGCCAGTACATTCTCCAAGAATTGACCGTATCGAAGTTGTTAGATATGGTATCGTTAGACGTGCTAAGCTTAACTACCTCAGAGGTAGAATCGGTAAGGCAGCTAAGGTTAAGGAAGATATCCACAGAAGAAGTAAGTAATTTTTTGACCCTCGGCGTTGACCGAGGGCTTTTTCTTTTTAGTCTATAAAACTAGAATAAAATTTATTTCTAGTTATTATTATAATAAAGTGCAAAATTTATAAAAGGAGGCGAAATGTTATGAACATACAATGGTATCCTGGTCATATGACTAAAACAAGAAGAATGATGGAAGAAAACATATCTTTAGTAGATATTGTAATTGAATTGCTTGATGCTAGACTTCCATTTAGCAGTAAAAATCCAGAAATTGATAATTTAGCAAGAAATAAAAAGAGAATTGTTATTTTAAATAAGGTGGATTTAGCTGACGAAAAGAAAACAAAAGAGTGGAGAGCATACTTTGAAGATAAGGGCTTTAAAGTAATTGAAGTAAACTCTATTACAGGAAAGGGTATTAAGGATATTACAGAAGTTTCAAAGGAACTTATGGCTGAAAAGCTTGAAAGATTAAGACTTCGTGGCAGACTTTTTACTCCAACCAGAGCAATGATTGTTGGTATTCCTAATGTAGGTAAATCAACTTTAATTAACAAATTTGTAGGTAAAGCTCTTGCTAAAACTGGCGATAAAGCTGGTGTTACAAGAGGTAAACAATGGGTAAGAGTAAAACGAGATTTTGAACTTTTGGATACACCAGGTATTTTATGGCCTAAGTTTGAAGACCAAAGAGTAGGCGAAAGATTAGCTTTTACAGGAGCTATTAATGACGATATTCTTGACTCAGAAACTCTTGCTTGCAAATTAATTGATTATTTAAGAAAATTATATCCTAATGCTTTAGCTGAAAGATATAAGGTAACATATGACGAAAATACAAAATCAGAAGAAGTATTAAACCAGATTGCTGTAAACAGAGGATTTAAGTTAAAAGGTAATGAACTTGACTTAAAGAGAGCAGCAGATATTCTTATTGATGAATTTAGAGCAGCTAAACTTGGTAGAATGACACTTGAAAGTGTTGAAAATATTTTAGAAGATTAAAAAATATTGTATATATTTTTATGATTGGACAATAATATCTCTTGAAGGGTTTTCCTTCACATAATTAAAGGAGGATTATTGTTATGAACAACAATTATGAAAACAACAACAACAGCAAGTCCAGAACTAACAAGAATAGTAGAGTAGAATTTGCAGAAGATATGAACTTTGATGAACAGAGCAACAACAAGTCAAAGTCAAATAGTCGTTCAAATTCTAATTGCACTAATAACTCAAATTCTAACTCATCTAATTCAAATTCAAACAGCAGATAGTCTTATTCTAAACAAAAAAACAAGGTCCGAGGACCTTGTTTTTTTAGTTTTCTTTTGACTGACAATCAGGGCATATACCGTAAATGTCAAATTCTTGAGCTTCAGCGTGGAAACCTTTCTTTTCTGCTATTTGATTTCTTAAATTGCTAAGAGCAGAGCTTTCTAAAGCTGTAGGATTGAGATAATCAACTACACAATGACATCTTGTACAAATCAAATGAGGATGAAAACTTGTATTTGCATCATATCTGTGACTATCTTCCCCAACATTAAACTCTGTTACAAGATGAGCATCTCTTAAAGAAGCTACAGTTTTGTATACAGTAGCAAGGCTTAAAGAAGGGTGTTCTTCCTTTAAGTCGTTGTAAATAGTTTCTACACTAGGATGAGCAGTAGTATTAATCAAATATGAATAGATAGCTAATCTTTGTGGAGTTACTTTTAAATGATTTTGCTTTAAATTTGCGGCTAAAGTATTCATAGGACACCTCCTTTATAATAAATGATAAATAATAATTATTATTTATCCTAATATAAATTTTCTATTCTGTCAATAGTAATTTGAAAAATATATGATTTTTATTTGTTGTAAAAAACGAATATTTGTGGTAATATATAATTGTATTAATATATATGTAAAGGAAATGAATTTTAAAATGAACATAATTTTACACGAACCAGAAATACCTCAAAATACAGGTAATATTGGTAGAACTTGTGTTGCAACAGGTACTTCGTTACACTTAATTGAGCCTTTAGGTTTTAAGATTGATGACAAATCTCTTAAAAGAGCTGGTATGGACTATTGGAAAGATTTAGATGTACATTATTACACAAATTTCCAAGATTTCCTTAATAAAAATCCTAATGCCAATATTTATATGGCAACAACTAAGGCTCTGAATACATATTCAGATATTAAATTTAAGGATGACGATTTTATTATGTTCGGTAGCGAAGGCTCTGGAATACCAGAGGAAATACTCCTTCATTATAAGGATAATAGTATTCGTATTCCTATGCTTGAACAATATAGAAGTTTGAATTTATCCAATTCTGTGGCTATTGTTCTCTATGAGGCTTTAAGACAGAACTCTTTTAAGGGCTGTCAAATGGAGGGACATTTACATAGACATAGTTGGAGCGAGGCAGAATAAGAGGTAGATATATATGGAGCAAGAAACTGTATTTGTTATAATGCTTAAAAATAAAGAAACTGGATTTCTTGAAAAGGAATTAGGAAGTCTTAATATAAATAAAAATGATGAATATATTGTTAACTTATTTGTATTAAAAGAAGATGATGGGAAAAAATTACATCTTAGAATATCAACAGATAGAGATGTAGAAGATTGGGAATATGGTGCAATTTTTGATAATTATAACTATGATTCTTATGGCGACAATGTTATAGAAATTGATGAAATTGATAATGATTACAATCCAGTATGGGAAATTGTAATTGATTATGATGATAATTTATCAGTTGTAGAAGAAAGGGTTGCTGAAATTTTGGATATTCATTCAAATGAACTCAAGAGAGTTTATGAAGAAATAAAAGACAAGGAAAGTGAATATAAAAATGATTGATAAAAAAATGGCTGCTGCAAGTGCTTTTGTTATTGCCGTTGGTGTAGCAACAGGAGCTGGTATGTATTTTATCCATAATGGTTCTAATGCTACTACTACTGAACAGACAGAAGTTACAACACAGGCACAAGTTGGTAATGCTTCTGCTAACAAAGACGGTACAGTAGATTACAAAATTGGTCTTTCTGATTTTGAACCTAGTGATGAACAGATTAATTCAATGATTACTGTAGCAGAGGGTGCTCAGAAATATTATGATGACAAGGCAGTATCAGACGGATTTTTAAGTCAGTTTGGATTTTTATATAGCCTTTCAAAGGAGAATACAGTTTCTTTGTCTGATATTATTGCTGATGGATATGCAAAAGCTGACGATGATATTACAAAGAATACAGATGTATTATTAATCAGACCATCTGATTACAATTCTGTTATAGGTGCAGAAGGCGGAGAAAAGGATTTATCTGTTTTTACAGCATTAAATACTAAAAATGGTTACTTTTTAGCTGGTGTAGGTGTAGAGCCCAAAATGCTTACAGCACAGCAGTATCAGCAGTTAGTAGGAATGTATTCTTTTGAACATGGCGAAATAAAAAATCCTAAAAAGGGCGAAGATGAATATAATGCTATTATAAAGGCATCAGGAATTAGTGGCAATATTGATGTTAAGCATATTGCTTGTGACAATAAGTATGCGGTACTTGTTATTGGTAGTCTTGATGACCCTACAGATATTAAGGAATTTGCCTTTTTAAATGACAATGGAAAATGGGGTATAATTGCTAATGATTTAGCTACAGTTGCTAATGCAAAGCAGTATATGAATGAAAGATACCCAGATATGGAACTTGGTCTTTTACCTATTTATAATATTAAGGACTATGGTACTATAGTTACCGGTTTTGATGACTATGTTAGTTCTTTAGTATCATTAGGTATGATAAAAGACGGAGATATGAAACAGGGTGCATATGAATGTGGTGCTGGGAACTTTGTTTATATTGAACCAAAGGCAACAGGAAAAAGACTTATAGGTCATGTTAATTCTCAGAATAAGCTTGAGTTTTTCGAAGCTTCAAGTCTTGAGGAAGCCATATCAATTATGCTTCAAAAGGAGAAAAATCCACCTGTATTTATACTCAAGTTTGACAATTAATTTATAGACAAATTGGTATAGATATAGTAGAATAGGGCTATAGATGGTTTAGGAGGGGATTTTTATGAATAATACAATTATTTCAATTTGCAGAGAATACTGTAGTGGTGGTAAAGAAATTGGTAAAAAGGTTTCTGATGAACTAGGATATACTTTCTTAGATAAACAGCTTATTACAGAGGCAGCAAAAAAGTCTGGTTACGATGAATCTGTTTTTGAAAAGGTTGATGAAGTAGCTACAAACAGCTTACTTTATTCATTAGTTCTTGGTACATATGGAGCAAATGCTGCAGGTGCAATGCCTGATAATGATAAACTCTTTGGCTTACAGGCTGAAATTATAAGAGATACAGCAAAGGAAAAAAATTGCGTTGTAATTGGTCGTTGTGCAGACTATGTTTTGAGAGAAGAACCTAACCTTATTAAAATTTTCTTGAGAGCCGATATGGACTTCAGAGTAGAAAGATTTCGTTCATTGTATACAGTTCCTGAAGGCAAAAAGCCAGAAGATATTATTAATAAGACGGACAAAAAACGAGCATCTTATTATAAATTCTATACAGGCAATCTTTGGAAAGATATGAATAATTATGATTTAGTAATTAATACAGGTAAGGTTGGCATTGACAATGCTGTTGCCACTATTATTGATTATGTAAGAAAATACGGATATGTAAAATAGAGAAAAGACGGATAAGTTATTGACTTATCCGTCTTTTTGTATGTTGGCTATTTGTCAAAAATCTATTTATTCAGAATAAATTAACCCTGTTAACTTGTGATTTAACATATTAAGTCATTGAATTTATATATAAAAACTGGTATGGCTATCAACCATACCAGTAATAATATTATTTAACTTTTTGTAGTAGTTTCTGTTGACTCTGTAGTAGTTTCAGCTTTTTTAGTGCCTATGTAAGTGACTTGTTGTCTTGGAGAATATGTACTGGTGTTAATTTTTACGGTTTCTTTCAATACACCGTTTTCATACACCTTTTTATAAAGCTCGTATTTATAACCCTTTAAAGGAGTTACAACTTCAGTTTCTCCCTCTAAAAGAGTAGGGTCTTTCTTTTCTACAGGTTCATCAGGGTCAGTTTCTTCAATAAGCTTGTTTTCAAGTTCTATGGTTCTTCCAGCGGGATGAATTTCCTCGCCGTATAGGTTTACAACAACATTTGATGAAGTCAAGTAGGATTCTATGTAAACAGCCTTATTGGTATTGTTTTTAAATTTAAAATCTTTATAATCTCCGGCTAATGTAGCATCAAAAGCATAAGGAGAATAACCGACTTTCATAGAATGATTATGTCTTTCTGTGACTTCAAGTTCTGCATATAGAACAGCATCATACAATGCACTAGAAACCTGACACATACCGCCACCAACACTATCTTCTATTTTACCCTTAACAATAGTGCCGGCCAAAGCCCAGCCGTTTTCTTCTGTACAAGGGTTAAAGTGGGCATTAGTAGAAAATTCTTCGCCAGGATATAATATAACGCCATTTATTTTACTACAAGCATTTCTAAGATTTTGAACTCTGTTTTCATCATTACCTTTATATTGACTTGAATAATTGCCAATAAGCTTGTCAGCACCAGTAAATATACTAGACTCGTATTTTGGCTTAGTTTCAGTTATATCAAACTTAATTGTTTTGTTAAAATCATTGTTCTTTATACTTTGTGTAAGCTCATTTAAAACCTTTTCATAGTCAAAATTGTAGCCAGTTTGTGATTGGCTTACTTGGAAACTGCCACTTACTCTTTTTTCTGTAGCATCTTTCGCCTCAACAATAATGTCACTCTTTATTTTATTTATGGCAGCATTAACCTTGTCTGGGCTATATGTCATAACTGGCATATTTACAGTACCACTTTCAAGAGTCTTAAATTCACGCCACCAATTGTCAGATGATGTTTGGGCAAAGTTGACAGCCTGTTTTACTGTATCATCAATATTGAATTTAATATCAAAATCATCAAGGGTATATTCATATTTATGCTTACCGTCTGAACTTTCAATGGTAAAAACAACACCTTCGTAATCTGTTTTAATTTTAGATTTAATGGTGTTAAGTGCTTTTTCATATGTCATACCACTTAAATCCATACCATCTACAAGTACACCATTTTTGATTTTAGGTTCAGTTTGCTTAACAGGGCGATTAATCTTCATTTGGTAGTATTGACTTAATACCGGTCGCCAAGAAAAATGAATAGCACCAAATCCAACAATACAAACAATAGCAATATTAATTAATCTTTTCTTATTTGCTTTGCGTCTTATTCTATGCTTTTTTGTTGGTATATGTTCTGCTTTCATTATATTTCACCCTGCGTTAATCTTTTGTTATTTTTGTATTGTTGATATTACTACTGATGCTTCTGACATTCTTTTTTCCATAACAGAAACAACGGTGTCAGTTGTTTTTTCTACATCTAATTTTTCATTATAAAAATCTAAGTCATTATTGATTTCTGGTTCAAGTTTTTCAATACAAGCTTTAACAGTATTTCTATCAACAATATATGAAGGGTTTATATATTTGCGTTTATTAAGTAAAGTGGTATATTCTTCTACTCTGTCGGCAACTTTACCTGTTCTGGCATAGCTATAGGCTTCGTTTATAGCAGATTTAATATCTAATCTTGCACCTAAATCGTAATATGTAAATCTTTTGCTGTAACTTGTATGATTACTTGATAAATAAATTACATTTTGAAGTTCTAATTTAGAATAATCATTCTCTCCTCTGTCAAGAGCCTGTTCTACCGTTAAACCACCAATAGGATAGTTATTTAAGAAAGCTCCCGAGTAAATCAAATCAGTATCAAGGGCTTCTTTTACTGCATCAGTTTTGGCAGCGACAATAGCATCTTTAGAGTATATTCCAGTACCTATTGAGGCAACAATAAGAACAGCCACTGCTATAATGTGGAGAGGTTTAATTTTGAATGTATCTTTATCAGCAATATAATCGCTGTTTAAAAATTCAATAACTTTATCTTTTAATTTTATACTGTATTTTTTAGTATATTTAATGAAAATTTTAAATTTTTCAATTAATATCGGAACAATATTATTTATTTTGTTTTTCATAAAAACTCCTTAGTGTATAAATATAATGGATAATGAACTTAATACCATAGCAACAATTAAAAACATAGCAACTACGCCAGCAACAATTCTTTTAGTTTTTGGATTCATTCTTTTCATTTTATATACACTCTCCTTTAAAAATCTTTATAAAATTTATTATAACAGAAATATATATTTTTTCAATAATTTTAATATATTTAATATATTTTTAAGGGATGCCTACTTGACTTTGAGATTTATGATTTTATAATAATATAGTTAGATTTCTAAATTTAGGAGGGAATAAACAATGAGAAAACTTTTGAAATACTTGAAGCCTTATTGGCTTTATGTTATTTTAGCACCTCTTTTAATGATTGTAGAGGTAGGTAGTGAATTGCTTATGCCTAAAATAATGAGTTACATCGTAGATATTGGTGTAGCAAATCACGATTTTGGTTATATAATTTCACGAGGAATACTTATGATTGTTATAGCTTTCTTCGGCATTATAGGTGGTGCAGGCTGTACAATTTGCTCATCGAAGGCATCTATGGGTTTTGGTACAGATATAAGAAAAGATATGCTTGACAGAATACAAAATTTTTCTTTTGTAAATCTTGATAAGTTTAAAACATCTTCCCTTATTACTAGACTTACAAATGACATTACACAGGTGCAACAGATAGTAATGATGAGTTTAAGAATGTTGGTTAGAGCACCAGCTACATTTATTGGTGGTTTAATTATGGCTATTACAATAAACGCCAGATTGTCACTTATATTAGTTGTAGCTATTGTTGTATTATTTACATCTGTTTTTCTTATTATAAGAAAAGTTGGACCATTATTTAATATAGTTCAGCAAAAAATAGATAATGTAAACACAGTTATGAGAGAAAATCTTGCAGGTGTTAGAGTTATTAAGTCCTTTGTAAGAGAGAAAAAGGAAAGAGAAAAATTTGATGTACGAAATACAGAATTAAGAGATACAACAATATCTGCCTTTAGAATTGTTACATTAATTTTTCCTGTTTTAATAATTATAATGAATGTTGTGACAGTTATTATTTTGTGGCGTGGTGGTCATATGGTATTTGAGAATATTATGCCTACAGGCGATTTAATGGCATATATTACTTATCTTACACAGATTTTAATGTCATTAATGATGGTAAGTATGGTATTTGTAATGATTTCAAGAGGTGGAGCTTCTGCTGAAAGAATAGGCGAAATTTTTGCAACTGAAATAGATATTACAGAACCAGAAAATGCTATTACTTCAGGAATAGACAAGGGCAAAATTGAATTTAAAAATGTGTCTTTTAGATACCCTGAAAGTACAGGCGACCCTGTTCTTGAAAATATTAATTTGACAATTAATTCTGGGGAAACCGTTGGTATACTAGGGGAAACTGGTGCAGGTAAGTCTACACTTGTTAATCTTATACCTAGATTATATGATACAACAGAGGGTGATATATTTATTGATGGACAGAATGTTAAAAATATAAGCCTTGACTATTTAAGAAGTTCTATTGGTACTGTATTGCAGAAAACAATACTTTTTTCAGGTACTATTAAAAATAACATAAAATGGGGCGACAGTAATGCCTCAGACGAAGAAATTATTGAATGTGCTAAAGATGCACAGGCCTATGACTTTATTATCAATACAGACAATGGTTTTGATACAGAATTAGGTCAAATGGGTGTTAATGTTTCCGGTGGTCAGAAACAGAGAATATCTATAGCCAGAACACTTTTGAAAAAATCTAAAATACTTATTTTTGATGATAGTACAAGTGCCTTGGATACAGGTACAGAAGCTAAAATACAAAGTGTTTTAAAGAATAAATATAAAGATGTAACAAAGATTATTATTGCTCAGAAAATTACCTCTGTAATGAATAGTGATAAAATCATATTAATTCATGGCGGTAAAATAATAGGAGAGGGTACTCACGATTATTTAATGGCAAATTCTAAGGAGTATCGTGAAATATATGAATCTCAAATAAGAGAGGAGGATGAATTAAATGGCAGATAATAAAAAGTCAACAATGCCAATAGGTGGAGGTAGAGGAAATAGACACGCAGCACCTCAAAAGCCTAAAAATACAATGGCTACATTGAAAAAATTATGGAAATATATATCAGTTCATAAAGTGAAATTGATAATTGTATTTTTCTTAGTTTTGTTTACAACATTAACAACATTAATATCTACAAGAGCTGTAGGTACGGCTATAGATAATTATGTTTTGCCGGGAAAATTTGCTGCTTTAGCAAAAGTAATAGCAGGACTTGTGGTATTGTATCTTTTGTCAGCTCTCTTTACTTGGTTACAAACACAACTTTGTGTAAATCTTGCACAAAATACAGTTTTTGAAATAAGAAAAGATTTATTTAATAAATTACAGACTTTACCTTTAAAATACTTTGATACCAATTCAAAAGGTGATATAATGAGTAGAGTTACAAATGATGTTGATGCAATAGCCAACTCACTTAATGTTAGTTTAGTTCAGGCTGTTCAGTCTTTAATGACTATTATTGGTATATTTATATTTATGCTTGTCCTTAACCCAATTTTAACAGTAGTAACAGTTGCAACAATACCATTCTTATTTTTAATGACTAAGTTTATTACAAAACGCTCACGAGTATATTTTGTAAAACAGCAGGTAGCATTAGGTGCTTTAAATGGTAATATAGAGGAAGTTATATCAGGACAAAAGGTTGTAAAAACTTTTGTAAAGGAAAAATATGAACTTGAGAAAATGGAAGTTCTCAATCAGGAGCTTAAAAAAGTAGGTACTAATGCCCAAATATTTTCCGGTTTTATGGGACCTTGTTCAACTTTTATAAATAGTTGTTCCTACGCTCTTATAGTAGTCGTTGGTGCTTTAGTTGGTATTACTCCTGGTGTTATAACAAGTTTCTTGATTTATTCAAGACAGTTTGGTAGACCTTTTAATGAAATTGCTACTCAGTACAACACACTTCTTTCAGCTGTAGCTGGTGCCGAAAGAGTATTTACTGTTATGGAACAGTTACCAGAACCGGCAGACGATGAAGATGCTATTGAATTAAAGGATATTAATGGTAGAGTAGATTTTGATGATGTTTGTTTTTCTTATGAAGAAGGTCACCCAATTCTTAAAAACATAAATCTATATGCAAAATCAGGTCAGACTATTGCTTTGGTTGGACCAACTGGTGCAGGTAAAACAACTATAATAAATCTTCTTACTAGATTTTATGATATTCAGAGTGGGTCAATAAAAATTGATGGTACAGATATTAGAAAAATTAAAAGAAATAGTTTAAGAGAAACCTTAGGTATTGTATTACAGGATAGTTATTTATTTACTGGTACAATAATGGAAAATATAAGATATGGCAGACTTGATGCAACAGACGAAGAAGTTATAGAGGCTGCTAAATTGGCACAGGCTCACGAATTTATAAGAAGATTGAATAATGGATATGATACAGAGCTTTCAGAAGATACAGATACACTTAGTCAGGGTCAAAAACAGATGATAGCTATTGCAAGAACAATACTTGCTGACCCTAAAATCCTAGTTCTTGATGAGGCAACAAGTAATGTAGATACAAGAACAGAAGTAAAAATTCAGAGAGCTATGTTAAATCTTATGGAGGGTAGAACTTCATTTGTAATTGCTCATAGACTTTCAACAATAAGAAATGCAGACTTAATTGCTGTATTAAAAGACGGAGAAATAATCGAAAGGGGTAATCATACTGAACTGCTTGAAAAGAAAGGTTTTTATTATTCCCTTTATATGAATCAGTTTAGTGAAGATTTGTAAAAAAATTATGGATAAAAATGAGGAATTAAAAACACAGGCTTTAAATGAAGAAATAAATAAAAAAGACGATGGCTTAAATGATAAACAGCGTGAGGCTGTTTACATTAGGAGAGTGAACACTCTTGTCAGTGCAGGTGCTGGGTCTGGAAAGACCTATGTGCTGACAAAGAGAGTTATCTCTCTTTTGACAGATGAGAAAAATCCGGTTGATATAGATAGGCTTTTTGTTGCTACATTTACTGTTTCAGCAACTGCTGAAATGAAGGAGCGTATAAGAAAAGCTATTAATGATGAAATTAAAAAAATAAGAAAAGAAAAAGGTAAAAAAGAAAATTTACATAAAATAAATGAACTTGAAAAATGGGAGAAACATTTGAGAAAACAGGTTTCTCTTTTAAATAGAGCGAATATTACAACTATAGATTCGTATTGTTCAACTGTTGTAAAACAGAATTTTCAAAAAATGATTTTTGAAACAGAGGATGAAACTCTTTCTTTAGACCCTAATTTTAAAATTTGCGATAGTTGGGAAAATGACCAGATGCAGTCAGAAGCTATGGATGAATTTATGGAGTTAAAATATCAGGAAAAAAATCCAAACTTTATGGCATTGTGTGATAATTTGTGTCAAAATTATACTGATGAAAATATTAAAACGGTTATATTGTCAGTTCTTGATAAAATAGAGAACTTTTCCAACAGAGAAAAATGGTTTGAAAAAATGATGGAAATGTATCGTCAAATAGAAAGTATAGAAAATGAAGACGATTATTATACATCAGATTTTGCTAAGGCATATAAGGACTTGTTTGCGGAAAATGTAAATGATATTAATGATGCCAAGAAAGAATTTGATATAAGTGTTGGAGATTTAAAGGAACAATTGGTTTATTTAGATAGTCAGACAAAACTTAATTCTGGTACAAAGGCTGGAATATATGTTGTTGATGCTATAAATGATTTTGTTGCAAAATTAAATGAAAGTTTTAATTCTGAAAGTGCAAAAGGTTTTAGTAAATTTGATTTAAAAAATACTTTTGAAAGTGGATACTTTAGTAAGGTTTCTTTAAGAAAAAAAGAACCTAGCAACTTAGAGTTAGAGGCAGTAGAAATTGCAAATGAAATAAAAGGTTATGCTAGGATTTTTAAGGAAAATGTTTTTGATGCCTTTGTTTCAAAGTATGAATCCATATCCTATAATGATTTTGAAATACTTAAAAAACAAGCTCCTTTGATTGAAATGCTTATTGATTGTGTAAGGGAGTATAGCAAAATTTTAACGAGGAAAAAATTTGAACAGCAAAAATATACATTTAATGACATTGCTAGATTTTGTCACGATATATTAGTTGATGAAAATGGTAATAGAACTGCTGTTGCAGAAAGATATTCTGAAGAGTTTGCGGAAATTATTGTTGACGAATATCAGGATATAAGCTTTTTGCAAGATGATATTTTGAGAGCTATATCAAATGGACATAATCTGTTTATGGTGGGGGATATAAAACAGGCTATTTACAGATTTAGAGAAGCAAATCCAGAAATATTTAATGAAAAGTACAAAAAATATGAGTTGTATAAGGGCAAAATAGAAGATGGTAAAGAGGGCTATAAAATTTTGCTTTCAGAAAATTATCGTTCAAGAAAGCAAGTTTTAGAAGCAAGCAATTATATATTTAATGGGATTATGTCAGAAACTCTTGGCGAAGTAGACTATGGAGAAGATACTAAGCTTATAACAGGGGCAAAATTCCCAAATGTAGATGATAAGATATATAATACAGAAATTGTATCTATTTATAGACCGAGAAAAAATACAAAAATTGTCAAATATATTAGTGAAATTGGTGAAATGGAGTGTCCTTGTAGTGAATATTATGAGGGAACACCAGAAGATGCTGATGCTACTTACTATGAGGCTAGTGAAATAGCTTACAGAATAAAAGAGCTTGTAGGCACTATGGATATAAGCATAAAAAATGAGCCTAACAAGACAAGAAAATTGGAATATGGGGATATATGTATTCTGATGAGAACATTAAAATTATCAGATGTTTCAGGAATAGGTAACACTATGAAAGAATATTTGATGAAAGCTGGTATACCAGTTTCACTTAAATTAGAAAATGCGTTAGTTGATACCTTTGAAGTTAAATTAATACTTAACTATTTGAGGGTTTTGGATAACCCTATGCAAGATATACCTCTTGTCAGTTTATTATATTCAACAGTTTATAATTTTTCAGCTGACGAATTGGTTGAAATAAAGAAAGCAGACTATAGTTCAAATATTTATGTAGCCTTATTGAAATATTGCGAAAATGACACCGAAAATAAAAAATTACAGCAAAAGGCTCAACAGGTTATAGACGATATAAATAAGTTTAGAAATATGGCATTAGAAACAAGTATGTATGACTTGATTTCAGAAATATATTTGGAAACTAATTTGTACAATTATGTGTCATTCCTTTCTGACGGAAAGAATAGAAAAGTAAATTTAACTTTGTTTAAAGAATTGGCACTAGAATATGATGCTAAAAATTGTTTTGGTATAAATGGATTTTTGGCTTTTGCAGAAAACGCTTCTTTAAATGCTCAGGATTTAACAAGTGCTTCAAACGATAATAGTGTGAAAATTTCAACTATACATAATAGTAAGGGACTGGAATATCCTGTTGTTTTTGTTGCAAGTTTAGGCAGGGATTCTATAACTGAAAATACTATGGATAAAAGCGAAAGAGCTTTTGTAGATAAAAATTTACTTGCTATTAATTATAGAGATAGTTTTGAAATGCAATCCTATGGAACAATACCAAATTATATAGGCAAATTGAGAAAAAAGCATTTGGAATTATCAGAGGTAATGCGTTTATTCTATGTTGCTTGTACCAGAGCTAGGGAAAAACTTGTTTTAATTGGCTGTAGAGATAGAGTTTTAGATACAGCTGAGGATAAAGAGATATATCAAAATAAAAATGGAAAATTTATTCCTACTTTAATGCAAGCACAGAATAATATAATGAAATGGCTTTCATATACTGTAATGGGGTGCAAGGAGGATTATATTGATATTGAAAATGTTTATGTCCCTAATATGCGAGATTATTTAATAAAAGACGAAGAAGTTTCAAAGCTTGAAGAAAATAGTATTAGCAATATTGTATTACCTGAAAATATTAATGAAAATGATGAATACCTTAATATTGCAAAAAAGTTGGATTGGGTTTATCCAAATGAATTTGCATCACAAATTCCTACAAATATGTCTATTACAGAAATAAAGAGAAGACATACAGCCGAAATAGTGGAAAATGGCGACGCTGAAAAAATAGCAAGTTCTTTTAAGGAACAAAATGCAGTTTATCCTATGCCAAAATTCCTAAAGGAAAATGCAGATAAAATATCAGCAGCCCAACTGGGTTCAGTATACCACGCTATATTGGAAAAATTGGATTTTTTAAGTGTTAGTACAGAAGATGAAGTTAAAAATGCTGTAGACTCCTTTGTCAAAAAAGGATTTCTGTCTGTTGAAGAAGTAGAGGCTGTTGATTTGAAAAAGATAGTAGCTTTTCTCAATTCTCCTTTAGGACAGAGAATTAAGAAGTTGCCGGCTGAAAATATACATAAAGAAAGTACATTTATAATGTATATGACACCTAATGAGGTTGCACAGTTAAATGGAATTTTACCAGAAAAATTTTGGGGCAGTAATTATAAAAAAGTAGAAGATAGAATTTTAATAAACGGTATCATTGACCTTTATTTTAAAGACGGCGATGACTATGTTCTTGTGGATTATAAAACTGATAATGTTGAGAGTATGGAAGAACTTGTAGAAAGATACGAAGTTCAGTTGAAGTTTTATAAAAAAGCGTTGGAAATGAATTATAACATCGAAATTTCAGAGCTGGTTATATATTCGTTAAAATTAAATTCACAAATTATTTTATAAATTCTATTCTAAAAGCAATAGTAGTTGAATAAAAATAAATATGGACTATATTAAAACAACGAGGGGAGCTTTTTTATGGAAAACAATTTAGAAAACAACAACATTATACATTTGACAGGAAAGATTATTTCAGATTTTGAATATAGTCATCAAGTGTATGGAGAGAGTTTTTATTGCTTTAAGTTAGAATGTAAGCGTTTGAGCGATACTGAAGATATATTGCCAGTAACAATTTCTGAAAGACTTATTATTACTGAAAATATATCTGTAGGCTCAATAGTGGAAGTACAGGGGCAACTTAGGTCATATAACAATTATGTAGATGGCAAAACTCATTTAATGCTTACAGTTTTTGTAAAGGATATTGTAGCAAGGGAAGATGGTTTTTGTGGCAATCCAAATGAGATTAAACTTACAGGCTTTATTTGTAAAGAACCTGTTTATAGAAAGACACCTTTTGGCAGAGAAATAGCTGATGTTTTGTTGGCAGTAAATAGAGCCTATAATAAGTCTGACTATATTCCTGTTATTTGTTGGGGCAGAAATGCTAGATTTGCAGGAACACTTTCTGTTGGCGATAACATAAGTGTGTATGGCAGAATGCAGTCAAGAATATACCATAAGAAAATAGATGAAAATAATTACATAGAAAAAACAGCCTTTGAAGTATCTGTGTCTAAAATAGAGTGTATTTCTGTTGGTATTGACAAAACAGCAAATTAATAGTATTATATTACAAAAGGATTTTTAAGGTATTTGTTTAGAGAAAGGGGAATTTACTTATGAAGAGTGATGTATTCGTACAATTTAGAGGAGATACTGTAGATACAAAATCTTTAATGGATACTGCTAAGGAAATTTGGAAGGCAGAAGGCAATAAGGTTAAGGATTTACATACAGTTCAGCTTTATTTAAAGCCTGAAGAAAAGAAGTGCTATTATGTATTTAATGGCGAAGGCTCCGAAAATAGCTTTTTTATGATATAAACAAAGTGATGTAACAGTGTGGAGGAAAGTTGCTTCTACACTGTTTTTTTGTCAAAAATAGTTTACTTTAATGAAATAAAGTGTTAAAATACATAGGTAAAATATTGACCCATGAGGTGATTTGTTTGATAGCCGAATTGAGAAATAGCAAAGAAGTACAGGATTTGATGACAGGTATATTAAATCTTGATAACATAGAAGAATGTTATAAATTTTTTGATGACCTTTGCACAATTCACGAACTAAAGTCTATTGCCCAGCGTTTTGCTGTTGCAAAAATGTTAAAAGAGAATATAACATACAGCGAAATAGGAGAAAAGACCGGTGCATCTACAGCGACTATTAGTCGTGTTAACAGATGTCTTAATTATGGAGACGGTGGATATAATCTTATTTTGAAACGAATGGAGAATAACGATAATGGAAACGATTGAACAACTGATTGAAAGGCTTAATCCTATGCAGAAAAAAGCGGTCCTTACTACAGAAGGACCTCTTTTGTTGTTGGCTGGTGCTGGTAGCGGTAAGACTAGAGTTCTTACGCACAGAATAGCTTATTTAATTGAAAAGGGAGTACGACCTTTTAATATTTTGGCAATTACATTTACAAATAAGGCTGCAAGAGAAATGAAAGAAAGAGTTGCTGCCATTACTGAAAAAGGCGATGAAGTATGGGTAAGTACATTCCATTCTACTTGCGTTAAACTTTTAAGGCGTGAAATTGACAAAATAGGATATAGTAATAGATTTTCAATCTACGATTCTGATGATAGCGAAAGACTTATAAAACTTGTTTTAAAAGAATTGAATATTGATGATAAGAGATTTCCTCCTAGAAATATTTTAAGTGAAATAGGTAATAGCAAGGATAATCTTATTTCAGCAGAGGAATATGCTGATAATGCTATAAACGGTGACTTTTTTAAGAAGACATATGCTAGAATATACACAGAATATCAGAATAAGTTAAGAGAAAATAATGCTCTTGATTTTGATGACCTTATTTTTATGACAGTTGAACTTTTTAGAAAATGTCCAGAAATTCTTGAAAAATATCAAGACCGTTTTAAGTATATAATGGTAGACGAATATCAGGATACAAATGCGTCACAGTATCAGTTGATAAAATTATTGTCAGCTAAACATCATAATCTTTGTGTTGTTGGCGATGATGACCAGAGTATTTATGGTTGGAGAGGTGCTGATATAAAGAATATTCTTAATTTTGAAAATGATTTTAAGAATACAAGCGTTATTAAACTTGAACAAAATTACAGGTCTACTAATGTAATTCTTGATGCTGCTAATGAAGTTATAAAGCATAACTATACCAGAAAAGATAAAAAACTTTGGACAGATGTTGATGGCGGAGATAAAATTATTTATTGCCAATGCTATAATGATTTTAAGGAAGCTGAATATGTTTGTGAGCAGATTAAAAAGGGCGTAGAAAAGGGCAAAAAGTATCAGGATTTCGCTATATTATATAGAAATAATTCTCTTTCAAGAATTATGGAAGAAATTTTAATACGACAGGGTATTCCATATAGACTTTTTGGTGGTACAAGGTTTTATGACAGAAAAGAAATAAGAGATATTCTTGGATATTTAAAGGCAATTAACAATCCAAATGATGATTTGCCTATCAGAAGAATCATAAATGTACCTAAAAGAGGTATCGGAGATACAAGTATTGGCAGAGTGAGTCAATATGCTATAGATAAGAATATGAGCTTCTACGAGGCTTTAAGTAATGTAGAAAATATTGATACATTAAGTCCAAAGGCTAAAAAGTCTATTTCTGACTTTGTAAGACTTATTGAGGATTTAAGAAATTGTGCTGAAACTATGTCTGCATCAGAAATTTTGGATAAAATTTTGGCTGTAACATTGTATATTGAAGAATTAAGAATAGAACGCACAGAGCAGGCAAATGGTAGAATAGAAAATATTCACGAACTTTTGAATAAGGCTGCTCAGTTTGAAGACCAAAATCCAGATGACGCTAGTGTTAGTGCTTTCCTTGAAGATGTAGCACTTGTGGCAGATGTAGATGCCTTTACAGAAGACCAGGATACTACTGTACTTATGACATTACATAGTGCAAAGGGTCTTGAGTTTGATACTGTATTTATTATTGGCTTTGAAGAAGGTATATTCCCTAGCTATATGTCTACACAATCAGCAAATATGAATGCTATGGAAGAAGAAAGACGCCTTTGCTATGTAGGTATTACAAGAGCAAAGAAACAGTTATACCTTACAACTGCTAAGTCAAGAATGCACAATGGTAAACATGTTTCAAATCTTACATCAAGATTTTTAAAGGAAATACCAACAGCAGATTATGAAAATGCTTTTCAGGGTGTTGAAATAAAAAACAAGGCTAAGGGAAATATAGAAGAAACTCCACAGCCTCAGATTATTAGACCTAATTTTAGAAAAAGACCAGTAAATAATTATAAAATGCCTGTTCCACAGGATTACAACCCAGATTTTGAGGTTGGAGATAAGGTAAGACATTTTAAATTTGGTATTGGACAAGTTATTGATATTTGTGCAGCAGGAGCTGATTACGAAGTTACTGTTGATTTTGATATGCCACAGTATGGCAAGAAGAAACTCATGGCAAAATTAAGCAAACTCAAAAAGTTATAAAATGTTGTGCAATTTATTGTGATTATATGTATAATTTTAAGATAGATTAAATTTTGAAATTGTTAAAATACATATATAAAATGTATAAAATTTAAGTAAAATAAGTTATTTTTACTTAAATAAGAATAATTTTACAGTTTTTTTGAGGTTTTGCCTGAATTACGATTTATTAGTTGAATTTGTATTTTTATGTAAAATATAATATACAAATTATGAAAATTGTAGTATAATAGCCTTCGAATATTTTTAAGATGAAAGAGGGTCTATACTATGCGATTACTTAATCAGTTTGCTGTTATAGTAATCATTACGTTTCTTGGTGAACTATGCAAGCAGGTCTTGCCTTTCCCTGTACCGGCTAGTATTTACGGCTTGGTAATTATGCTTTTTTGTCTTTGCACCGGCATTGTAAAGCTAAAGCAGGTTAAGGTTGCTGCCAATTTTCTAATTGACATTATGCCGCCAATGTTTATTCCCACAGCAGTAGGTATTATTGTTGTTTGGGACCAGCTAAAATCTAGCTTAGTGCCAATAGCCGTAATTACAGTAGTAAGTACGGTTGTCGTTATGGTTGCTACAGGTTGGGTATCTCAGATTCTTATTAGGACAAGTAAGAAAAAGGGGGCTAATAAATAATGACGGACTTTTGTAATAATTCAGTATATTTTGGTGTAGCTATAAGTCTGGTTGGATATGTTATAGGTGTTCAGCTAAAGAAGAAATTCAAATTAGCGGTGTTAAATCCGTTAATGATTTCAATTATTTTTGTAGTTGGGGTTGTATTGCTTTTTAAGTTGGATTACCCTTCTTATAAAAAACAAGCAGAAATTTTAAATTATTTGCTGACTCCGGCGACTATTGCCTTGGCAATTCCCCTTTATCAGCAGTTATCTTTGTTGAGAAAAAATTTACTTGCAGTAATATGCGGTATTATTTCCGGCGTTTTTGCCAGTATGTCTAGCGTGCTTGCAATGTCTGTATTGTTTAGTCTTTCTCATGAGGACTTCGTTACACTTTTGCCAAAGTCAATTACGACTGCTATAGGTATGGGTGTATCAGAAGAACTTGGTGGTATACAAACAATTACAGTAGCTGTAATCATCGTTACTGGTGTTTTGGGTAATGTAATTGGCGAGGGTGTGTGCAAGCTCTTTAGAATTACAGAGCCTATATCAAGAGGTTTGGCTCTTGGTACAGCTGCCCATGCAATCGGTACTGCAAAAGCTTTGGAAATGGGCGAAATTGAAGGTGCAATGAGTAGTTTATCTATTGCTGTTGCAGGTCTTTTGACAGTTGTTTTTGCATCATTCTATGCAATGGTGTACTAAATTTCTGTGGGAAGTCTGTACAATGCAATAATGGAAGTGCAAATTTTTATCTGTTTATTAGAAAAATGCAGTATGGTTTTTCTTAAAAACGAATAGGGGCTTCGGTTGTTATTTGTTTGTTTTAGTTGTGCTGTAGATTAAAATTTGAAAATAAATATTGCAGATTTTTAATTGTTTTTTAAATAATGAGGTCACAGGTTAGTTATATTAACATTATAATTAATCTGTGGCTTTTTTATTGCTTTAAATATAGCTTTTTTCAATGTTTTTGTAGTTGCATAAAAGTCGGAAAATATGTTATAATGTTCATATACTATGGAGGCAAGTTATGGAAGTAAAATCGTTTAAAACACTTGAATTTAATAAAATAATAGATAAACTGCAAAATTATGCAGGTTCTGAATTAGGAAAAAAGATTGCTGGACAGTTGACTCCTTATACAGATATTGATGAAATTAAGCTACATCAAGGAGAAACTTCAGAAGCTGTTACTATGATTTTGAAAAAAGGTTCTCTTGGTATGGGTGGACTTAGAGATATTAGCACATATATAAAGAGAGTAAATGTAGGCGGTTCTCTTAATATTGTGGAACTTCTTCATATTGCAGACTTTCTTAGAGTTGCTAAAAGAGCTAAAAACTATGGACAGGCAGAAGGTAAAAATGATTCTTTCCCTATTTTAGAGCCTAGATTTAATGCTATAGAATTGGCTAATGATTTGGAAAGAGATATTGAAAGATGTATAATTTCTCCAACTGAAGTATCAGATGATGCAAGTTCAACTCTTAGAGAAATCAGAAGAAATATTAAAATTTCTAATGATAGAATAAAAGAGCAACTTAATTCAATCATTCATTCAGCAAGCTATAGAAATATGTTGCAGGACCCTGTAATCACAATAAGAAATGACAGATATTGTGTACCGGTTAAACAGGAATATAAAAATGCTTTTTCAGGTATGATTCATGACCAGTCAGCAACAGGTGCAACCGTGTTTATTGAACCAATGAGCGTTGTTAACCTTAACAACAGAATAGCAGAATTGTTAAGTAACGAAAAAGTTGAAATAGAAAGAATTTTAGCACTTCTTTCTTCTAAGGTTGCAGAATATGACGATTTACTTCTTTCAAATCAGGAAATATTAGCCGATTTAGATTTTGTTTTTGCAAAAGGCGAATTATCAATTTCTATGAAGGCTACAGAACCTATATTTAATACAAAAGGCTATATTAATATTAAAAAGGCAAGACACCCATTGTTAAATCCAGAAACAGTAGTTCCAACTAATATTTATATTGGTAAGGATTTTAATACATTGCTTATAACTGGTCCTAATACAGGTGGTAAAACTGTCACACTTAAAACCGTTGGTCTTTTTACATTGATGGGACAGTCAGGGCTTCATATATCAGCCTTTGATAACTCACAGCTTACTGTTTTTGATGAAGTGTTTGCTGATATTGGCGATGAACAGAGTATTGAGCAAAGTCTTAGTACATTTTCATCACATATGACAAATATAGTTAAAATACTTGATAAAATAACAAATAATTCTCTTGTATTATTAGATGAATTGGGTGCAGGTACTGACCCAACAGAGGGTGCAGCTCTTGCCATTTCTATAATACAGTATTTGCATAAAATAGGTGTCAGAACTCTTGTAACAACTCACTATAGCGAATTAAAACTTTTTGCTTTATCTACAGAGGGTGTAGAAAATGCTTCTTGTGAATTTGATGTTCAGACTCTTAGACCAACATACAGATTGCTTATTGGTGTACCTGGTAAGAGTAATGCTTTTGCTATAAGCCAAAGATTAGGACTTCCAGAATTCCTTATTGAAGATGCTAAGGAAGTTTTAAGTCACGAAGATGTTAAGTTTGAAGATGTTATTACTGACCTTGAAATTAACAGAAAGTCTCTTGAAATAGAAAAAGAAAAGGCTGAGGAATATAGAAAAGAGGCTGAAAGACTTAGAGTAGAGGCTCAGAAACAAAGAGAAAAACTTAATTCACAGAGAGAAAAGATAATCCGTAAGGCAAATGAAGAAGCCAGAATATTAATAAGCGATGCCAAGGATGAGGCGGATAAGGTCTTAAAGGAAATTCGTAAACTTCAAAGAATAGGTAATACGAAAGCTATTGAAGAAAAAAGACAATCTCTTAAAGATAAAATGTCTAAAGTTGAGAGTAAACTTAGCAAAAATGAAAAGAAAAATTACAATGTTCCAGAAAAACTTGTCATTGGCGATAAGGTTAAAGTTCATTCCCTTAACCAAAGTGGTGTAGTAGCTACTTTGCCAGACAAAAATGGAAATGTAACAGTAAAAACTGGTATTATGAAGGTTACAGTAAATATAAAAGATTTATCTCTTGACCAAAGTGATTCAGTAATTATGGCAACTCCAAAGAGATTTGCATCTAGCATAAAGAGGAAAAAAGCTAGTAATGTTTCAGCTGAGATAGATTTAAGAGGCTGTTTAGCAGATGAGGCTATTGATTTAGTAGATAAATATCTTGATGATGCGTATTTAGCAGGTGTTTCACCAGTAACTATTATTCATGGTAAAGGTACAGGGGCATTGAGAAAAGCTGTTCACACATTCTTAAAGACAAATGCCCATGTAAAGTCATTTAGATTAGGTCAATATGGCGAAGGTGAATCAGGTGTTACTGTTGTGGAATTAAAGTAACAATATACAATAGGAGGAAAGGTTTATGGAAAATAGATATAAGGTTTTAATTGCTGATGATGATGCACATATTTCAGAGCTTATAGCTTTGTATATGGAAAAAGAAGGATATGAAACCCTTGAGGCACATACGGGCAGAGAAGCCATAGAATCCTTTAAGGAACACGACCCAGATATAGTTCTTTTAGATATTATGATGCCAGATACTGACGGCTATCAGGTTTGTAGAGAAATTAGACAAATGGGACAAACTCCTATTATTATGATTTCTGCCAAAGGCGAAACATTTGATAAGGTTTTAGGACTTGAATTAGGTGCTGATGACTATATTGTTAAGCCTTTTGACTCAAAAGAATTAATCGCCAGAGTAAAATCAGTTCTTAGAAGAAGCGAAACAAGACATAGTAATGTTTCAAAGAAAGTAATATTACCTAATCTTGTAATTAATCAGACTACTTACACAGTAATTTACCACGGTAAGGAACTTGAATTGCCTCCAAAGGAATTTGAACTTCTTTCTTTCTTAGCAAAATATCCAAATCAGGTGTTCAAGAGAGAGGAATTACTTGATAAGATATGGGGTTATGAATTTGTAGGCGATACAAGAACAGTAGATGTACATATTAAGAGATTAAGAGAAAAAATGCAGTATGAAGACAGTTGGAGTATAAAGACTGTTTGGGGTGTTGGTTATAAGTTTGAAGTTAAAAATAACTGATTTTTGTAAATAATGCTTGTATTTTATATGCTTTTGTGATATACTTGTTTCGATATTTTAGGAGGTGCGATTATGAGCATTGCTTTTATTGTTATCACAGCTTTAGTAATTATTGTTTCAGTTCTTCTTGTTGCTTTAATTCTTGCACAGAAAAAGGATGCAGCTGGCTTTACAAATGGTATGGGCGGTATGGTAAGCTCAAATACTTATTGGGGTCAGAACAAGAAAAATTCTATTGAAGGTAAACTTGAATTTCTTACAAAGATTGTAGTTGTTGTATACTTTGTATTAGTTTTAGTTTCTAACTTCGTTAAATAATTTCTATTGCGAAAGAGAGGATAATTCCTCTCTTTTTTTTATACATTTGTAAATCTCAAAGTTAATTTGTTACTTGTGGTTTTAATTATAGTGTGATAAACTTAAATCAAAGAATATGTAAAATTATATATTATTGGAATATTTATACTAGCTTTAAGGCAGATTAAATACATAAACTACATAGAGGAGGGTTTTGTATGGATGAAAACAATATTTTATATGAAGAAAAAAAAGAAAAAGTTTTGGAATTTATAAATAGTAAAGATTATTTCCCTATGGGATTGAAAGATATTGAGGTAATAATGCAGGTACCTCATGAAGACAGAGAGATTTTTTCTAATATTATAGAAGATTTAGAAAAAGAGGGTAAAATAATAAAGTCTAAAAAAGGCAAAATTATGAAACCTGAAGAACTAAAGTTGTATGTAGGACAGCTTACAGGAAATAGCCGAGGCTTTGGCTTTGTAAAGGTTGATGGTCTTGAGGAAGACATTTTTATTCCGGCTAATGCTATGAATAATGCCATGCACAAAGATACCGTAATGGTTAAGCTTAATCCAAGTTCCAGAGGAAAAAGACAAGAGGGCGAAGTTGTAAAAATAATCAAAAGAGGTATGGACGGTATAGTCGGTACTTACCAAAGCGTAAAGGGTTATGGCTTTGTTATTCCTGATGACAAGAAAATAGCAGACGATATTTTCATTTCTTCTGGAGATAGTATGGGAGCAGTTACAGGTCATAAAGTAGTAGTGAAAATTACTAAGCCAGCAGGACAAAAGAGAAAAAATCCAGAGGGTAAAATTATTGAAATACTAGGACATATTGATGACCCAGGCGTTGATATTCTTTCAATAATAAGACAATTTAATCTTCCTACTGATTTTCCTGAAGATGTAATGAAACAGACAGAAAGTATTCCAAGTGTTATTGACCAAGAAGAAGCTAAAAAGCGTGAAGATTTAAGAGATGTGACAATGGTTACTATTGATGGGGAAGATGCAAAAGACCTTGATGATGCTGTTTCTGTAGAAGTTCTTGAAAATGGTAACTATAAATTAGGCGTATATATTGCAGATGTTTCTCATTATGTAACAGAAAATTCTCCTTTGGATAAAGAGGCCTATAAAAGAGGTACAAGTGTATATTTAGTAGACAGAGTTATACCTATGTTACCTCATAAATTGTCAAACGGTATTTGTTCCCTTAATGCCGGAGAAGACAGATTTACTTTATGCTGTATTATGGAAATAGATAAGAAGGGTACAGTTATAAATTCTGATATTAAAAAGGCTGTTATAAATGTAAACAGAAGAATGTCATACAATGTAGTATATGATTTACTTACAAATGAAAATTCTGAGTATTTAAAAGAATATGAAGATTTAATGCCAATGTTTAAAAATATGGAAAAACTTAGAAATATTCTTTTGGAAAAGAGAATAAAGCGAGGAGCTATTGAGTTTGAATTTGACGAAGCAAAGATTATACTTGATGAAAATGGTAAGCCTATTGACATTGTAAAAAGAGAAAGAAATGTAGCTACAAGTATTATTGAAGAATTTATGCTTGCAGCTAATGAAACAATAGCCGAAAGATTTTTCTGGCTTGAATTACCTTTTGTGTACAGAACTCACGAAGTACCTGATGAAGAAAAGGTAGAACAGCTTGAAAACTTTATCGGTAAAATGGGATATATATTAAAAGGTAATGCGACACATCCAAAGTCTTTCCAAAAAATGTTGGAACAGGCTAAGGGCAAACCTGAGGAATTGCTTATTCATAGAATGACATTACGCAGTTTCAAACAAGCTCGATATACTGCTGAAAATGGCAAGCACTTTGGCTTGGCAGCCACATATTACTGCCACTTTACTTCTCCTATTAGAAGATACCCGGATTTACAAATTCACAGAATTATAAGTCAGTATTTAACAGGAGAATTGACAGATAAAAGAATAAGCAAATATAATAGAACCCTTGCACAAGTAGCACTTCAATGTTCTATAAATGAAAGAAAAGCAGAAGATGCTGAAAGAGAAACAGATAAATATAAAATTGTTGAATATATGCAGGATAAAATTGGAGAAACATTTGACGGTATTATTTCAGGTGTTACTTCTTGGGGAATATATGTAGAACTTGAAAATACTGTTGAGGGTATGGTATCAACTGATGATTTGTATGATGATTACTATATCTATGATGAAGATAGTATGTCATATATGGGAGAGCATACTCATAAGACATATACTATTGGCGATAAGGTAAAGGTTACGCTTGTGAGAGCAAGCCTGATTGATAGAGTGATTGACTTTGAATTTGCACAAGAAGAAAATTAATGTTGCAAATGAAAGGATATAGTGATAACATTTAAGATAATGTTATTTTATAAACAAAAGTGAGGGGATAGTATTGGTAGCTAAAATTTATTCGTCTGGACTTATGGGGGTAAATGGTTACACAGTTGAAGTTGAGGTAGATACAAGTCAAGGTTTACCTAGTTTTGAAACTGTTGGACTTCCAGATAGTGCTGTAAAAGAGTCTAAAGAGAGAGTAAGGACAGCAATTAAAAATTCAGGCTATACTTTCCCTGTAAAGAAAATTACAGTAAATCTTGCACCGGCAAATACAAGAAAAGAAGGTCCAGCCTATGATTTACCTATAGCTTTAGGTATATTAAGTACCATAGGTATTATAAAATGTAAGGATATTAGTGATAGTATTTTTATAGGAGAATTATCTCTTGATGGTAGAGTAAAGGCTGTTGACGGAGTTTTGCCTATGGTACTTTCTGCAAGGGACAATGGCTTTAAAAGATGCTTTGTTCCTTGTGAAAATGCCGATGAGGCTGCTTTGGTAAACGATATTTCTGTATATCCAGTTAGTTCTGTATCACAGCTTGTAGATTTCTTTAATGGTAAAATAAAAATTGAACCTAGAATTGTTGACATAGAGGCATTTTTTAATAATAAAGAACAGGAAACAAATGATTTTGCTGATGTAAAAGGGCAGGAAAATGTAAAAAGAGCTTTGGAGATTGCTGCTGCTGGTATGCACAATGTACTTATGATAGGACCTCCTGGTTCTGGCAAGACAATGATGGCAAAAAGACTTCCAACTATATTGCCGGATTTATCTATGGAAGAAAGTTTAGAAATTACAAAAATATATTCTGTAGCGGGACTTTTGAGAAATAGAGATGCACTTTTTACAAAACGACCTTTTAGAGCACCACACCATACTATTTCTGGCTCAGCTATGGTAGGTGGAGGTAGAATACCGAAGCCTGGAGAAGTAAGTCTTTCTCATAATGGTGTTCTGTTTTTAGATGAATTACCAGAATTCAGAAGAAATGTTTTAGAAGAATTAAGACAGCCTTTGGAGGATTGTAAGGTTACTATTTCCAGAGTTAATGGTACAATGACATATCCAGCTAACCTTATGCTTGTGGCGTCAATGAATCCTTGCCCTTGTGGCTATCATGGATATTCTGATAAATGTACCTGTTCTCCTAGCCAAATTAAAAGATATATGGGAAAGATAAGTGGACCATTGTTGGATAGAATTGATATTCAAATTGAGGCTTCAGCTGTAGAGTATTCGGATTTGGAAAGTAAAGAGGCTGGCACAAGTTCATCAGAAATAAAAGAGAGAGTTATAAAAGCTCAAAAAATACAGTTAGAAAGATATAAGAATGATAATATTTTCTTTAATTCGCAACTTTCAGCCCCTTTGATTGAAAAATATTGTGCTTTGGGCGAAAGTGAAAAACAAATGATGAAAACAGCTTTTGACAGACTTAATTTTAGTGCAAGAGCATACCATAAATTGTTAAAAATAGCTAGGACTATTGCAGATTTAGATAGTAGCGAAAATATAGAGGTAAGGCATATAGCTGAGGCTTTGCAACTTAGAAATCTGGATAGAGTTACTCTACATTAGGAGTGATTTGTATGAATTGTGATAATAAATACATAATGTGGTTGTCTTCACTTAATAATATAAAATTGTCTACAAGAAGAAAATTGCTTGATTATTTTGGTAGTGGGCAAGAATTATGGTTGGCAGATAGTAAAGATTTAAAATATTCTGAAATTTTAAATACAATTACAATAGAAAAAATAGTAGCTAGTAGATATAAATACTCTGTCGATGAAGAACTGGAAAAATTAAACAATATTAATGCTAAATTTTATACAGAAGATGATGAAGAATATCCTGAAAAATTAAAGTATATTCCAGATGCCCCTTTAGGTATATATGTAAGAGGAAAGATAGTTCCAGAAGATAGGGTAAGTGTAGCTATTGTAGGCTCAAGGCGAATTACTGACTATGGTGCTATGTGTTGTGAGAAATTTTCAAGAGAACTGGCACAAAATGGCATATGCGTTGTAAGTGGTCTTGCGATGGGTACAGATGCCGTAGCTCATAGCAGTTGCTTAAAAGGTGGAGGTATTACCTTTGCTGTTTTAGGTACTGGTATTGACACTATTTATCCTGTTTGTAATACCAATTTAGCAGATAAAGTTATGGAAAAAGGCTGTTTGATAAGTGAATTTCCTTTAGGAACAAAGGCTTTTCCAGCAAACTTTCCAATAAGAAACAGAATTATAAGTGGTATGTGCGATGTTACTGTTGTTATTGAGGCTGATGAAAAAAGTGGCACAATGATAACAGCAAACCACGCATTGGAACAGGGTAGAACAGTTATGGCTTTACCGGGGAATATAACAAGTCGACTTAGTAGAGGTACTAACAATTTAATAAGACTTGGAGCAACTGCTGTTACAAAAACAGAGGATATTTTAGAGGAATTGAACATAACAATATCTATTGACAATACAAAAGAAAATATTAAAAATTCAGGAAAAATAATAAATGGTCTTGCACCAAATGAAAAATTGGTTTATGATTGTATGGATTATGAACCAATTACGATTGATGAAATAATAGAGAAGATTAATTTGAATATACAGGACGCGTCTTGTGCATTAACTATGTTAGAAGTTCAAGGACTGATACAGAAAATGTCAGGGCAGAAATATGTAAAAGTTCTGTAGGAGGATGTATAATGAGTGCGAAAAAATATCTGGTTATAGTGGAGTCACCAGAAAAATCAAAGAATATACATGGCTTTTTAGGCTCTAATTATAAAGTAATTGCTACCAAAGGTCATGTTAGGGATTTGCCTAAAAGTGAGCTTGGTATTGATATAGAAAATGATTTTGAACCTAAATACATTACTATACGAGGAAAAGGGGAAATATTGGCACAACTTCGTAAAGAAGTTAAAAAAGCCGATAAGGTTTATTTGGCAACTGACCCTGACCGAGAGGGAGAGGCAATTAGTTGGCATTTATTATATGCCTTAAAACTTGACCCAGAAAAGACAGCTAGAGTTACATTTAACGAAATTACAAAAGATGTAGTTAAAAAGTCTATAAAAGAAGCAAGAGAAATTGATATGGACTTAGTTAATGCACAGCAGGCTAGACGAGAATTAGATAGAATAGTAGGTTATAAAATCAGTCCACTTCTTTGGAAAAAAGTAAAGAAAGGTCTTAGTGCCGGTAGAGTACAGTCTGTTGCACTTAAACTTATTTGTGAAAGAGAAGAAGAAATAGAAAACTTTGTTCCACAGGAATATTGGTCTATTGATTCTACATTTAAAACTACAAAGGGTAAAAAGTTCCCTGCCAAGTTCTATGGAGATAAAAAGGGCAAAATTGAATTAAATACAAAGGAAGAAACAGATAAAATCCTTAAAGCTGTTGAAAATGCTGACTTTACTGTAGAAAAGGTAAAGAAAAGTGTTAGAGCTAAAAATGCCCCAGCTCCGTTTACTACAAGTACAATGCAGCAAGAGGCATCAAAGCTTTTAGGTTTTGCTCCTCAAAAGACAATGAGAATTGCCCAGCAACTTTATGAAGGTGTTGATATTGAGGGTGAGGGTACAGTAGGCTTGGTATCTTATATCAGAACTGACTCTGTAAGAATATCTGATGAGGCTTATGAACAGGCTAAAGATGTAGTTTCAAAACGCTATGGCGAAGAATATCTTAGAGAAAAGAAGCAGTATAAGACAGATAGCTCAGCACAAGATGCTCACGAGGCTATTAGACCTACAGTAGCACAGAGATACCCTGATTCTATAAAGGAAAGCCTTAGTCGTGACCAGTATAAGCTCTATAAACTTATTTGGGAAAGATTTATGGCTAGTCAGATGATGCCAGCAAAGTATGCCACAGTAAGTGCAGACATTGATGCAAATGATTATATATTTAGAGCAACTGGTTCAACACTTATGTTTGACGGTTATTTGGCTGTATATAAGAAGAATGAAGAATTAGACGATGAAAAGGCTATGCCTGAAATACAGGAAAATGATACTGTAGTGCCAGTTACTATTGAGGGCAATCAGCATTTTACACAGCCACCTGCAAGATATTCAGAGGCATTACTTATTAAAACTCTTGATGATATAAAGGTAGGTAGACCATCAACTCTTGCACCAACTATTGCAACAATTCTTGCAAGAAATTATGTTACAAAGGAAAAGAAACTTTTGTATTCAACAGAATTAGGCGAAATTGTAAACGAAATACTTACAAAGAACTTTGAACCAATTATCAATGCTGAATTTACGGCTGATATGGAAAATACTCTTGATATGGTTGCTGACGGTAAAATGGAATGGAAGCAAGTGTTAAGAGATTTCTATCCTTTACTTGCTGAACTTTTAGCAGAGGCAGAGGCAAAGGTTGAAAATGTAGAAATTCAAGATGAGGTTACAGATGTTATTTGCGAAGAATGTGGCAGAAATATGGTTGTGAAATATGGCAAGTACGGCAAGTTCCTTGCTTGTCCTGGTTTCCCAGAATGTAGAAATACAAAACCTCTTTTTGAAGAAGCTGGCGTAGACTGTCCAATTTGTGGTGGCAAAGTTTTAATAAAGAAAACTAAAAAGGGCAGAAAGTATTTTGGTTGTGAACATAATCCGGAATGTAGTATGATTTCTTGGTATAAGCCAACTGGGGAAATTTGTCCGGAATGTGGCGATGTACTTGTGGTAAAGGGTACAAAGACTAAGAGAGTTGCTTGTAACAATCCAGAATGTAATTTCACTAAAGAATATGTAGAAAAAGAAAATGAAGAAGAATAAATAATGTGTTATGAATCCCGTTTGCATTTTGTAAACGGGACACATAATATAAAGCAAAGGAGGGCATGTATGGCAGAATTAGTTTTATATCGTAGAAGATTTATACCTGATGAAAAGATTTTATTGAAAGATGATAAGGTTGTATCTGTTTTCGATGATGCCATAGTAACAAAATGGGAAGTGTTGACAAAACGCCATGATTTTACTCATGGAATGTCTTGTTATTATATAAAAGAAGGATTTAAGGTAAGTAAATTTCTTGATGACAATAACAATATTGTTTATTGGTATTGTGATATAATTGAAACTGAAAAAGACGGAGATACATATACTTTTAATGATTTATTAGCAGATGTTATAATTCGTAATGATGGTAGAGTAGAGGTTGTAGATGTTGACGAAATAGGTCGTGCTTTAGAGGAACATATTTTACCAACAGAATTGATTACAAAAGCACTTTATCGTTTAGATAAATTATTGAGAATAATATATTCAGGCGATTTTGAAAAATATCAAGCACCATTAAATATTAATTAGAGGTCCGTAAATGGATGAGAAAGAAAAGAAACCTAAAAAGAAAAATATACATAGTGGTCACAGGCATAGAGTAAGACAAAGATTTTTAAAGGAAAATTCTTTAGAGAGTTTTGAAGAATACCAAATTGTTGAATTGCTTTTGTTTTACGCATATCCTATGAAAGATACTAATGAAATGGCACATAAGTTGTTAGATACATATGGCTCTTTTCATAACTTATTGGCAGCAGGCGCTGATGACTTAATGGCTAGAGGTAATTTGACAGAGGGTGCTGCTGTTTTAATATCTATGTTGCCACATATTGCAAGGCGTTATGAAAACAGCTTTTATTCTAAAAAAGAACAAATGGATACTTTTGCAAGGGCGTCAGCGTATTTGACTACATTATTGTCAGCTAGACCTTTTGAAAGTTTTGTGCTTTTGTGTTTAGATATTAATAAGCGATTAATAAATTATATTTACATAAGTGATGGCACAACAGACGGAACAAAAGTGTATATTGATAAAGTGATCGAAAAAGCATTGATAAATAAAGCTAAATTTGTTATAATAGGTCATAATCATCCATCAGGCAATAGAGAAATGTCTAATGCTGATTATGTTGCCACTACTGCTATTATTAGAAGTCTTGAACCATTAGGTATAAAAGTTTTGGACCACATTATTGTTTGTGATAAAAATTGGAAGAATAATTTTAGCTTTGCCAAGGAAAAATATCTTGGTCTGAAATACAACATATCTGCTGATTAGGAGGTAATATTATGAAAAAATTATATAAAATCAGAAGTGAAGCTGTTGTAGGTGGTGTTTGTGCGGGTATCGCAGAATATTTTAATATTGATAAAACTGTTGTAAGAGTAGCTTTTGCTCTTATCAGTTTAATAAGTGGTGTATTCTTAGGTATAGTTTTTTATATTGTTTGTATGATGGTTATGCCTGATAAAGATATATAAATTGTCATTTAGGAGGATTACAATGGAAAAGTCAATGGAAAAAGTTGTTGCACTTGCTAAAAACAGAGGTTTTGTTTATGCTGGCTCTGAAATTTACGGCGGTTTAGCAAATACATGGGATTACGGTCCTTTAGGTGTTGAGCTTAAAAATAATGTAAAAAAAGCTTGGTGGAAGAAGTTTGTTCAGGAAAGCCCTTATAATGTAGGTGTTGACTGTGCAATTCTTATGAACCCAGAAGTATGGGTAGCTAGTGGCCATGTTGGTGGCTTTAGTGACCCTCTTATGGACTGTAAGGAATGTCACGAAAGATTTAGAGCTGATAATATCATTGATGATTTTATGAAAGATAATGGTATTGAAGGTTCAGCTGACGGTATGACAGAAGCTGAAATGCAGGCTTATATTGATGAACACAATATTCCTTGCCCTAGCTGTGGTGCTCATAACTTTACTGGCATTAGACAGTTCAACCTTATGTTTAAGACTCATGCTGGTGTTACAGAAGATAGCAAGAATGTTGTTTATCTTCGTCCAGAAACTGCTCAGGGTATTTTTGTAAACTTTAAGAATGTTCAGAGAACAACAAGAAAGAAAGTTCCTTTCGGTATTGCTCAGGTTGGTAAGTCATTTAGAAATGAAATTACACCTGGTAACTTTACTTTCAGAACTAGAGAATTTGAACAGATGGAACTTGAATTCTTCTGTAAGCCTGGTACTGAAATTGAATGGTTCAACTACTGGAAAGAATACTGCAGAAATTGGCTTTTAAGCCTTAATGTAGACGAAAAGAACATTGTTCTTCGTGACCACGAACAGGCTGAACTTGCTCACTATTCAAATGCTACAACAGATATTGAATATATGTTCCCATTTGGTAAGGGCGAACTTTGGGGTGTTGCATCAAGAACTGACTTCGACCTTAAAGCTCATGCTGAACACTCTGGTGAAGCTATGGACTACTTTGACCCAACTACAAATGAAAAGTATGTTCCATACTGTATCGAACCATCTTTAGGTGCAGATAGAGTTACACTTGCTTTCCTTTGTGAAGCTTATGATGAAGAAGAAATTGGCGAAGGCGATGTAAGAACTGTATTACATTTCCACCCAGCACTTGCTCCTTTCAAGGCTGCTGTGTTACCTCTTTCTAAGAAGCTTTCTGAAGAAGCAGGCGAAGTATTTGCAGAACTTAGCAAGTATTTCAACTGTGATTTTGATGATGCACAGGGTATTGGTAAGAGATACCGTCGTCAGGATGAAATTGGTACTCCATATTGTATTACATATGACTTTGATTCTAAGGAAGATGGTTGCGTAACTGTTCGTGATAGAGATACTATGGAACAGGAAAGAATTAAGATTTCTGAATTAAAGGATTACATTCTCAAGAAGATTGAATTTTAATTATACTTTTTAAGATAAGGTGCATTGATATTGTGTCAATGCACTTTTTTGCAAATTTTTTGTTTTTAGTCTTGTAATTGTTTACAAAAATAGTATTGCAAAATTAGTAAAATATGGTATAATAGTTGTAAGATAACTGAATTTAATTGGCAATTTGCACAATTAATATAGGAGGCGGTTAAAATGGGTAAAAAGTTTGTATATTTATTTTCAGAGGGTAATGACCATATGAGAGAATTACTCGGTGGTAAAGGTGCTAACCTTGCAGAAATGACTTTGCTTGGTATGCCAGTTCCTCAGGGCTTTACAATTACTACTGAGGCTTGTACTCAGTATTATGAAGATAATGAAACTATAAACGATGAAATTCAGCAACAGATTATGGAATATATAGGTAAACTTGAAGAAGTTACAGGAAAGAAATTTGGAGATATTGAAAATCCACTTTTAGTTTCTGTTCGTTCTGGTTCAAGAGCCTCTATGCCTGGTATGATGGATACTATTTTAAATCTTGGCTTAAATGATGTTGTTGTAGAAACAATAGCTAAAAAGACTGGTAATCCAAGATTTGCTTACGATTCATACAGAAGATTTATACAGATGTATTCAGATGTAGTAATGGGCGTAGGTAAAAAGTATTTTGAAAAGTTAATTGACGAACTTAAAGCTGAAAAGGGCGTTAAGTTAGATACAGAACTTACAGCTGACGACCTTAAAAGACTTGCAGAACAGTTTAAGGCAGAATATAAATCAGAAATAGGAAAAGATTTCCCAACTGACCCTAAAGAACAGTTAATTGGTGCTGTTGAGGCGGTTTTCCGTTCATGGAATAATGAAAGAGCTGTATATTACAGAAAGATGAATGATATTCCTGGCTCATGGGGTACTGCTGTAAATATCCAGTCAATGGTATTTGGTAATATGGGCGAAACTTCAGGTACAGGTGTTGCATTTACTCGTGACCCTGCAACAGGTGAGAACAAACTTATGGGTGAGTTCCTTATCAACGCACAGGGCGAGGACGTAGTTGCCGGTGTTCGTACACCAATGCCAATCGCTCAGATGGAGCAGGAATTCCCAGAAGCATATGCTGAGTTCGTTAAGGTTTGTGATACACTTGAAAATCACTACCACGATATGCAGGATATGGAGTTCACAGTTGAAAACAAGAAGCTTTATATGCTTCAGTGCCGTAACGGTAAGAGAACAGCTCCTGCTGCATTAAAGATTGCTTGTGACCTTGTTGATGAAGGACATAAGACAGAAGAAGAAGCAGTTGCTATGATCGATCCTCGTAACCTTGATACACTTCTTCATCCACAGTTCGATGCTGCTGAGTTAAAGAAAGCTACTCCAATCGGAAAAGGACTTGGTGCTTCTCCTGGAGCTGCTTGCGGTAAAGTCGTATTCACAGCAGAAGATGCTGTAGAGTGGGCTGAGCGTGGTGAGAAAGTTGTACTTGTTCGTCTTGAGACATCTCCGGAAGATATTACAGGTATGAAGAGTGCACAGGGTATCCTCACAGTTCGTGGTGGTATGACATCTCACGCAGCCGTAGTTGCTCGTGGTATGGGTACTTGCTGTGTATCAGGATGTGGCGACATCGTTATGGACGAAGAGAACAAGAAATTTGAATTAGCAGGAAAGACATATACAGAGGGTTCTGAGATTTCTATTGATGGTACAACAGGTAACATCTATGACGGTCTTATCCCAACTGTAGATGCAACAATTGCCGGTGAGTTCGGACGTGTTATGGCTTGGGCTGACAAGTACAGAACACTTAAAGTTCGTACAAACGCTGATACTCCTGCAGATGCTAAGAAAGCTCGTGAGCTTGGTGCTGAAGGTATCGGACTTTGCCGTACAGAGCATATGTTCTTTGAGGAAGACAGAATTGCTGCATTCCGTGAGATGATCTGCTCAGATACAGTAGAAGAAAGGGAAGAAGCACTTGCTAAGATTCTTCCTTACCAGCAGGGAGACTTCGAGGCTCTCTATGAGGCACTTGAAGGAAATCCTGTAACAATCCGTTTCTTAGACCCACCACTTCATGAGTTCGTTCCTACAGAGGAAGCTGACATCGAGAAGTTAGCAAAGGCTAAGAATAAGAGCGTAGAAGAAATCAAAGCTATCATTGATTCACTTCACGAGTTCAACCCTATGATGGGACATCGTGGATGCCGTCTTGCAGTAACATATCCTGAAATTGCTAAGATGCAGACAGCAGCAGTTATCCGTGCAGCAATCAATGTAAAGAAGAAACATCCAGACTGGACAGTAGAGCCTGAGATCATGATTCCACTTGTTGGAGAGGTTAAAGAGCTTAAGTATGTCAAGAAGGTTGTTGTTGAGACAGCAGACGCTGAGATCGCAGCAGCAGGCATCGATATGAAGTACGAAGTTGGTACAATGATCGAGATTCCAAGAGCTGCACTTACAGCTGATGAGATTGCTAAAGAGGCTGAGTTCTTCTGCTTCGGTACAAACGACTTAACACAGATGACATTCGGTTTCTCTCGTGATGATGCAGGTAAGTTCCTTGATGCTTACTATGATGCTAAGATTTTCGAGAGCGATCCATTTGCAAAACTTGACCAGACAGGTGTTGGTCAGCTTATGGAAATGGCTGTAGAAAAAGGAAAGAAAGTTCGTCCATCACTTCACTGCGGTATCTGTGGTGAGCACGGTGGAGATCCTTCATCAGTTGAGTTCTGCCATAAGATTGGTCTTGACTATGTGTCATGCTCACCATTCCGTGTGCCTATCGCAAGACTTGCAGCAGCACAGGCAGCAATCGCTGAGAAAGCAGCTAAATAATTATAGCTGAAAAAGTAGATTTTCGTAGAGATATTCTACAAAATATAGTGATTAAACAACATAGACCGTCAATGCACTAAGATTAGTGTGTTGGCGGTCTTTTTATTTTCAGGGATAAGTATTTTGGGGAGGAGTGTATGAAAACTGACTGATTACAGTATTGATGTGTTTAGCAATTATAAAAATAGGTATTTGATACTATTTTTTGAAATATTGATAAGTTGTAAAAATTGTGGAGTTTTTTGGATTATAGTATTTGCACATAAGATTAATTCGTGCTTATATTATAATCCATTATTGTTTTTAAGAGATAATTATTCATTTTTTCAAGGGGAATAGATAGTTTCATGTTAATGTCGTCGTCTGCCAGAAGTGCAACAGCAAAAAGATTTGCTTCAAATTCAATATTAGTCATAACATTAGAACTTGTCGTGGCAAAATAATTTATACACTGTTCATGTAATAACGCATGACCCAGTTCATGTGCACATAATATTTTTTTAGCTTTTTCACTGTATTTGTTATTGATTGATATTGTAGTTGGGTATCCTGGCATTTTAATAGTATGTGCAGTAAAATCTTTTACGCATGAATTTGTATGAATTACTGAAATACCAAGTCGTGTGGCTATTTCGTATGGGTCATTGATTTTCCAATTTTTCTTGATTGACCTAGCCATTTCAATTATATCCTGTGCTTTTATAAATCCCCCTGTGTTTATATATTTTTATATTTATAGCTTGCTATTTGAGAATAAGCCACGAATGGTGGTGGCACAGGGAGGAATAAATAAACTGAGGGAAAATGTTGATACGCTGTTGGTTATTCCTAATGAAAAGCTTCTTTCTATTTCGGAAAAGTCCCTCACATTATGTGATGCGTTTGAATTGGCGGACTCTGTACTGAAAGATACAATTTGTGGAATTTCAAATATTGTTTATAATTGTGGAAATATTAATATTGATTATAACGATGTTAAAACAACCTTGGAAAATAAGGGAACAGGTCATTTTGGAATAGGAACTGTTGAACGTGACGGGTCAATTATAGAAGCAGTAAAACAGGCGGTAAACTGTCCGTTGCTGGAGACAGATATTGCAGGAGCAGAAAATATTTTGATAAATACAAGCGGACAGATTTGCCTTAAAGATTTAGACGATGCTCTGAATTATATAAGAGAACTTGCAGGAGAAGAAGTAAACATTATATGGGGAACAGTGTCAGAAGAAGAGAGTGATAAAATTGTTGTATCACTTTTTGCAACAGGTATGCCGGAAAAGGAAGTAAGACATACGGCATTAGGAGAGCACATGGATAATCCGAACCGTAACAATATCGCACCTAAAAGAGATGATACGGAAGTTATACAGATACCGCCTTTTTTAAAAAGACATTCAATCAGATAAAAGAGAGGGAAAATAGACGGAAAGCTGCTCTGTTACTGTTTGTAGATTAAGTATAAACAGTAGAATTTTGAATATTTTAATATTGTCAAAGAAGCAGCAGAACTGATTGCAAATATAAAGTTGATACAAATTTTCTCATTGAAACAAAATGCCTGTTAGAATATAATGTGAAATATAATACTTTGTCAAGCTATAGTAATGAAAGTTAAGAATAAATAACAAACATAAGATGTCTGCTTGGCATAAAATTGAAGTTGTATAATCAATGAATAAACTGTGGAGGATGAAAATGATAACAGGCGAACTTAAGAATAAAATAGATAAAATATGGGAGATATTTTGGACGGGTGGTATTACAAATCCGCTTGATGTTATTGAGCAATTTACATATCTGTTGTTTATAAAGCAGTTGGATGATGTAGAGACAACTAAGGAAAATGAGGCAAATTTTCTGGGATTTGAATATGAGTCCATGTTTCCGGGGGATTGCCAGAAATATAGGTGGAGCAAGTTTAAAAATTTAGGCTCTGCCGATGAAATGTATGACCTTGTGTTGAACGGTGTATTTCCGTTTATTAAAAATCTGCATCAGGATGGCGAGTCGGCATATTCTAAATATATGGGTGATGCAATATTCAAGATACCGACAGCGGCAATGCTTTCAAAAATTGTTGATGGAATTGACAATCTCGGAATTGGTGACGAAAAAGATACCGACACTGACTCAAAGGGAGATTTATATGAGTATCTTTTGTCAAAAGTTGCAACGGCAGGAACTAACGGACAGTTTAGAACTCCGCGTCATATAATTAAGATGATGGTGGAATTAGTACAGCCAAATCCGGATGATGTGATAATCGACCCGGCAATGGGTTCAGCAGGATTTTTGATAGAAGCACAGGAGTACCTGCGAAAGTATCATGAGGAGTCATTTTATGATGAAGCATTTAAGGAACATTTTGCTAATCATATGTTTTATGGAAATGACATGGATAGAACAATGCTCCGCATCGGAGCGATGAATATGCTACTTCACGGAGTGGACAATCCTAATATTTCTTATAGGGATAGTTTATCCGAGCAAAATAAGGATGTTGAAAAGTATTCACTTGTACTGGCAAATCCACCATTTAAGGGAAGTTTGGATTATGAAGCTGTTTCGGCAGATTTGTTAAAGGTAACAAAAACAAAGAAAACAGAGTTATTATTTTTGGCATTGTTTTTGAGAATACTAAAAAAGGGCGGACGGGCAGCCGTTATCGTGCCGGATGGAGTGTTGTTTGGCAGCAGTAAAGCACATAAGCAGATAAGAAAAGAAATTATAGAAAATAATAAACTGGATGCAGTTATCTCTATGCCAAGCGGTGTGTTTAAGCCATATGCAGGAGTGTCAACTGCGATATTGATATTTACAAAGACCGGTTCGGGCGGAACAGACAAAGTCTGGTTTTACGATATGAAAGCCGATGGTTACAGTCTTGACGATAAGAGACAGGAAGTGAGCGAAAATGACATTCCGGATATAATTGACAGATTTAAAAATCTTGAAGGGGAAACAGAGAGGGAGAGAACTGAGCAAAGTTTTATGGTCGATTTTGACGAAATAAAAGCTAATGGATATGACCTTTCCATCAATAAGTATAAGGAAATAGTATATGAACCGGTTGAATATGAGCCGACGGATGTGATTTTTGGGAAAATTGAAAAGATAGAGAGTGAAATTCAGAAAGAAATGTCAGAATTGAAAAAGTTGTTAGAGTTGTGATGGAGGGGGGACGAATATGGACAAAGACCCATTTAGGGAATATACAAATATGCAGGACAGATAAGAGATTACAATGTTACAAAAAAGAATGGGTACTTGATGGTGCAACTGTTCAAAAAGGTATTCACGAAACTACTGAGTAACTTGAATTGTTTCTTAGAGATTTATTGTTGAATGAAAAAAATAAACTTAATAATCGAAATTTGGAGGTAAAAAACATGAGGAAACTCGATAATTTTATTGACATGATGACCGGACACTTTAATAACAAAGAGCAATTTGATAAGATGCAGAAAGAAGGTAAAATATATCCTTATGCAGAACACATTAATACAATCTGTAATGGAAAAATTTTGAACCTTCCTAAAGATTTTAATGGTAAATTTATTGTTGAGGAAAGCTACTATGAGACAAATGGGAAACGCCATGCTTCCCCGCATCTTTTCCTTATTACAGAGAGGGAAGATGGAATTGTACTGTCTTCTTATGAAATACCTGAAGGAGAAGATAAGAGTACATTTTCATATGGTTCTATGAAAAATGTTGATTACACTGAATTGAAAAAATCCGAAAAATTTACTCCTGCACTCTATCATGAAAAGGATGGAATCTGGGAAGGAGGCAGTATAAGCCAGTTTACTCCGGTAATGATGTTTAAGCTATGGGAAAAGTTTTCCGATAGCTGCCTGGAAGTATCTGAAAGCATGGAAATTAACGGAAAAAGAACTTTTGGATATGATGAACCAATTATTTATAAGCGAGCGTAAAGCGAGGGATGCTTCTTGACTGAAAGTCAAGAAGATGAGGTATAGAAATGCTGAAAACTTAATAAATTCGGATTTGTAGGAGGATGAGGATGAAAAGAAATATGATTAAGCTGGGGGATGTTGCGACATATATTAATGGATATGCTTTTAAACCAGAAGATAGGGGAGAAGTTGGATTGCCGATTATTCGTATTCAAGACCTTACAGGGAATGCGTATGATTTAGGCTTTTATAATGGCGATTATCCTAAAAGAATAGAAATAAATGATGGGGATGTGTTAATATCATGGTCTGCTAGTTTGGGAGTGTATGTTTGGAATAGGGGTAGAGTATTGCTCAATCAGCATATATTTAAAGTGCAATTTGACAAAGTTAATATAGATAAAAGTTATTTTGTATATGCAGTACGGCAAAAATTAGCAGAGATGGCTATGAAAACACATGGAGCCACGATGAAACACATTGTAAAAAAGGATTTTGAGGAGACATTGATACCGTATCCATCACTAAAAAAGCAAATTGAAATAGGTACAAATTTAGATAAAATTGATAATATAATTGTTGCCCGAAAACAACAATTAGAATTATTAGACGAATTGGTTAAAGCCCGATTTGTCGAGCTCTTTGGAGATGCTATTTATAATGATAAAGGATGGGAAAATGACACAGTAGAAAAGCTTTGTAAGGAGATTTATGGAGGTGGAACTCCGTCTAAATCACATCCAGAATACTACGAAGATGGTGATATTCCATGGGTGTCTTCCAAAGATATGAAAACTGATGTTTTGACTGATAGTCAGATAAAGATTAATCAATTGGGTGTGGATAATAGTACTGCACGTATGGTTCCTATTAACTCAGTAATTATGGTTATCAGAAGTGGAATATTAAAGCACACATTGCCAGTAGCAATTAATGCGGTACCGATAACAGTTAATCAGGATTTAAAGGTATTTATTCCAAACAAAAGAGTATTAACAAGATTTTTGGCTATTCAGTTCAAGATGCATGAGAAAGATATTTTGTCAGGAGTTAGAGCTGTAACTGCGGATAATATAGAGTTTAATTCTTTAAAACAGAGAGAATTGATTGTCCCACCAATTGAGCTCCAGCAAGAATATGTTACATTTCTTGAACAGATCGACAAATCAAAAGTTAGTTTATACTATAAAAATAGAAAAGGCGGTTTTTCCGCCATTATTGTTTATATATAGTGTGACAACAATAACTAATCTACCAGGCTGCTAAAACATTGTTAAATGCAGTTGATTTCCCAAACCACCTTGTTTATAATAATATCAAGACAAAAATTTTCAGTATGCTTTACAGAGGATGTGAGTGTTATGTGTAATCTGAGTTTAGGAATAGAGGAAAGAGCTGAGTCGATAGGAGAGTCGATAGGAGAAGCCAGAGGTAAACTAATCGGAGAAAAGAAAAGCAGTGAAAAGATTATTATGAATATGTATAATAACAAATTTACATTAGAGCAAATATCACTTGCAACTCAAAAAAGTATTCACGAAATCAAGGAGATAATAAAACAGAAAAACTCAGCAGTGGTATAAAATCATATAAATAAAGTTTCATTTATATTAGTTCGCTTACAATAATGTACTAAAGCTGTCAGGGGAGGGCGAATATGGCAACAAATTTTGATTATTTATTGGAAAAAGAATTGTTTGGGGAGTTTGCTGAGCAGGCGGTTGAGGCGGAGAAAGCTATAGCTATATCACCTGCTACCTGTGCGATATTGTCAAGGAGAGCACTTGAGCTTGCTGTCAGATTTGTTTATTCGTATGATTATGATTTGAAACTGCCATATAGAGATAATGTCTCAAGTTTGATTCATGAGCAGACTTTCAGGGATATTATTGAGCCGGGATTGTTTGGAAAGTTAAAGTATGTAATAAAGTTAGGCAATATTGCCGTTCATACCAACAACAGCATTAAGCGTGATGATGCATTGTTGTCACTCAGGAATCTTTTTTGTTTTTGCGACTGGATTGATTACAGTTATTCTAAAGAATATCACAATAGGACATTTAAAGAAAATATTATTCCGACAGGCAAAGAGGAGTCGGTAAAGGCTTCAAAATTAAAAGAATTATATGAGTCTTTGTCGGGCAAGGATAAAAAGCTTGATGAAGTTTTAAAAGAAAATGAAAATCTCCGTATTGAGATGGCAAAGCTGCGTGAGGAAAATATAAAGAACAGGACTTATCAGGTTGATGAGATAAGCGAAGCTAAGACACGCAAGTATTACATAGATTTAGAATTAAAAGAAGCAGGATGGATTATCGGAAAGAATGTGACTGAGGAAGAAGAAGTTACAGGTATGCCAAATGCAAGCGGAATAGGTTATGTAGACTATGTGCTTTGGGGAAAAGATAATTTGCCACTGGCTGTGGTAGAAGCCAAGAAATCAACTGTTGATCCTAAAGTTGGCAGTCATCAGGCTAAGTTGTATGCGGATTGTTTGCAAAATAAATATAACCAAAGACCGTTGATTTTTACTACAAACGGTTTTGAATTTTACTACAAAAATGATTATATGAATTATGCTGAGAGAGAAGTTTCGGGATTTTTCACTCAGGATGAATTAAAGTTAGAGATTGACAGAAGAAAATTAAGAACACCTTTGGTTAATGTGGAAATCAATGATAAGATTACTGACAGACCATATCAGAAAGAAGCAGTTCTGGCTGTTTGTGATGCTATTGAAAAAAGACATAGAAAAATGCTGATAGTACAGGCTACAGGTTCGGGAAAAACAAGAGTCAGTATCAGCATTGTTGATGTGCTTAGAAAACATAATTATATTAAAAACATTCTTTTCCTTGCAGACAGAACGGCACTTGTGCGACAGGCGAAGAAGAATTTTTCAAATTTACTGCCTGATTTGACCTGTTGCAATCTGCTGGATTATAAAGACGACCCGGAAAATTCTAAAATGATTTTTTCTACATATGCGACAATGATGAATATGATAGATGAAAAGAAAAATAAGTTCGGAGAAAAATTGTTTACACCGGGACATTTTGACCTGATAATCATTGATGAAAGCCATCGAAGTATATATAAAAAATATCAGGATATTTTCTTTTATTTTGATGCTATGCTGATTGGCATGACAGCCACTCCAAAAACAGATGTTGATAAGGATACATATGCGATTTTTGACCTTGAGCGTGGCAACCCTACTTTTGCATATGAACTTGAAACAGCAGTTGAAGAGGGCTATCTTGTAAATTATTCCACGATTGAAACTAATTCTAAATTTATTGACAATGGTATTTGCTATAAGGATTTGTCTGAGGAAGAAAAAGAAGAATTTGAAGATACTTTTGACGATGACCCGGTGATTGAAGATACGGTTTTGAGTTCAGAACTTAACACATGGGTGTATAACACAGACACTATAGACAGCGTTTTATCGGTTTTGCTTGACAAAGGAATTAAAGTTGAGGGAGGAGACAAGCTTGGCAAAACGATTATTTTTGCTAAGAATAATCGCCATGCGAAAGCTATCGTTGACAGATTTTTGGCGAGATTTCCCGAATATGGTGGGGATTTTATCAAGGAAATTGACTATAGCATTAAGTATGTTGATTCGCTTATTGACGATTTCAGTGATAAAAATAAAATGCCGCAGATAGCAGTTTCAGTGGATATGCTTGACACGGGTATTGATATTCCTGAGATTACAAATCTTGTTTTCTTTAAAAAGGTTAAAAGTTATGCTAAATTTTGGCAGATGGTAGGTCGTGGAACAAGACTTTGCAAGGATTTGTTTGGCGGGGGACTTGATAAAGAAAAGTTTTTGATTTTTGACTGGTGCAGAAATTTTGAATATTTTCGTGCAAATAAGAATGGTGCGGAGTCAGGAATACAGGAGTCGCTTGCTGAAAAAATATTTAATGTGAAAGTGCAGATTACAAGAGAATTGGAAAAACCGGAAAATGAAAAGTATTCAAAGTACAGAAATGATCTTGTTGCAGGGATGCACCAGATAGTGATGGATATGAATGATGACAGTTTTCGTGTTAAAAGGCATTTACGGTATGTTGAAAAGTATCGAAATCTTAGTAATTGGCAGTCATTAGAAGCTAATAGCGTGTCAGAGTTAAAAAATCATGTAGCACCGTTGGTTATGCCTGAAAAGAGCGATGAGTTAGTCAGAAGATTTGATTATCTTATGCACACTATAAATCTCGGTATATTGCAGAGGAAAAATATTTCCAAGCCAATAGATACGGTTGTAAAAACGGCAGTTTTATTGTCGAAGAAATATAATATTCCTGCAGTTCAGGAACAGAGAGATGTTATTGAAAAAGTACAGAAAGAGGAATTTTGGGAAAATGCCACGATAATTGAAATCGATTATGTCAGGACATCGATTCGCAATCTTCTTCAATATATAGATAAGATAAAAAGAAATATTTATTATACGAATTTTACTGATAAAATCAGCGAACCGGTAGAGGGACAGTCGATAAGTGCAGCAAATAATCTGAAAAATTATAAAAAACAGGTTGAGTTTTATCTTAAGCAGCATCAGGACACGCTTGCCGTACACAAACTCCGCAATAATGAGAAATTAACCCGTACGGATTTAGATACACTTGAACATATATTGTGGACGGAGCTTGGAAGTAAAGCCGATTATGAAAATGAGTACGGAGATACACCGGTAGGCAAAATGGTAAGGCGTATCGTGGGTCTTGACCGTGAAGCCGTAAATAAGGCATTTAATGAGTTTTTAAACGAGGAAAGACTCAATGTAAATCAGTACCGTTTTGTAAGACTTATAATTGATTATATTGTGAAAAATGGAAATATTGAGGATAATAAGGTGCTTACGGAAGAACCTTTCAGAAGTGCAGGCAGTATAACTTCGCTGTTTAAAAATGATATGGCAACCGCAAAGCAGATAATGATGGTGATTAAACAGATACAGGACAACTCTGTTGAAGTTGCATAAAAAACTAATCATTATATAAATTTTGTATCAACCAAAGGTTGAATGATTTTCTATTTTTGCGTTATGGTATTTTGAACTATATAAATATATACTTTTAACATAAACTCTGCAGGGTTACATATACAATAGGTAATTGTGAAACTTACTATATGTGCAAAAGTTAATTGCAGTGATGGTTTCGCAATGGAACAGTTGCATTTATGATGAAAGGAAAGTATATATGACAGTTGTAAATATAGGAGAGAAAATAAGAAAACTTAGAAAAGAAAAGGGGATTTCACAGGACACCCTTGCACAGTATCTTGGAGTGTCATTTCAGGCGGTCAGTAAGTGGGAGAATGGACTTGCCATGCCTGATGTTACAATGTTTCCGGCAATCGCATTCTTTTTTGAAATTTCGATTGATGAATTGTTTGATTATGACAGAATGAAATTAGAAGAAAAAGTTATCACAGTCTGCCATAAAGCTTATGAAATCAGAGATGACAATCCCCAAAAGGCTGAAAAAATCCTTAGAGAGGGCTTGAAAAAGTTTCCGGGAAATGTGTTGATATTAAATAATCTGTTATATCCATTGATGATTCAGGAAAATAGAGAAGAAGAAATCATAAGGATTGTGGAGATATTAGCAGAGACACCTAATGTTGAACTTGAAGTGAAGCTGGATGCATTTAGGATTATGGCAGAGACATATCATAAACTTGGTGATTTGAGTGCGTGCAGGAAAGTTATAGAAAAAATACCGGAATTATATTTTTCGGCTACGGAATTAAAGGCAAGGCTGCTCGAAGGACAGGAAAGTCTTGAAAATGCATCATTGCAACAGCAGGTATCAGGTTATACTCTTATAGAAATGCAGATGATAATGGCTAAGTTTTATGAAGATGCCGGAGATAAAGAGAAAGCAAAGAAAAAATATTCTACGGTTGCCAAAATAATAGATGCTTTTGAAGGAGACACTGAACCATTAGAGGGAATAAAATTAAGTGAGCAGGATGCCGTGAGACGATTTCGCAGAAAAGCTGAAAATGTGATTTTAAAGTGGACAGATGATGTAATTTAAGGTATTTGCCTCGATATCACAAAAGAATAATTAATAAAAAGCAGGACCATCTTAGAAAAGACAGTCCTGCTTTTTGTATGTAGTTACAGGGACTCAAAAACTGAATTGCTGCAATCGTGATAATACAAATTCAATAATTTAGTTGTATTACTGTCCCATTTCATAAACTGCAATAGATGTAACAGTAGGAGCATTTCCAAATGTAAGATTAAGTACAGGGTTGCTTCCTTTCAATGATGTAATCATAGATTCAGGAAGGATAAAACCTTTTCCAGCCCATGAACTGTTTGGATAGTTCTGTCTGTCTGTTGAAGAACCGTCTGTCTTATCTGTTGTTGATAACATAAGATCTCCGGTGGCATCTTCCGAACTGTCCTCAAATGTGACTTTTATGCAAGGTTTTTTAAACTGACTCCAGTCAAGCTGTAAGAATGTCTGATAACCCCAGCTGTTAAACTGAATCTTAGAATCATCTGTACATGATTCTTTTTGAATGAATTTTGATTCATCGGTGCTTGTCACTTTGTTTCCGTCTAATCCGATATTGCTACCATCGTTCTTTTTCCATTTTCCTGTCCATGACCAAACTGGAGTTGCATCAGCAGGAACATCAACTGGTGTAATTTCTACAACAGGATCATCTGAACGTGCTGTTATGTCTTTTGTGTTTCCATTAGAGCCTGTAAGGTTATTGAAAAATTCTGCAATATCTTTATAAAGCATAATGCATTTTTCACGGTCAAAATAGCAGCCTGGTGTTTCCCAGAGTACCGGTAAAAGACCACGCTCTTTTGCAAGTGTTATAACATCGTTAAGGCAGGTTGTAACACCGACCTGCTTTGGAATACATACACCACATTCACCAATAATGACTCCATATCCTGCATCTGTAAATTTCTTTAATGAATCAAATTTTTCTTCTGTATGCTTCTTATCCTGTTCAGTGTAGGTGCCGTGTGCATCGTCACCACAGAAGTCCCATGGATCATAGTAGTGAACCGATACACTAAGTTTGCTTGTACCATTGGCATCAGTGTCTTTAGGCATCTTGTAGCTGTCGTCTAAAGTGTTTTTAATATCAGTATTGTATCCGGCCAAAAGCAAATGTCTGTTTTCGTTGTTTCCGCCTGATTTGCGGACAATATCAACAAAATCCTGATTTAATTTATTAGTCAGAGTATAACATTCAGCGACAGTTAAGTTTCCGGTAACACCATTTACTGCTGTGTTGAAACCTAAGTTATAATCGTTGATATGGTTGCCGAATTCTTCGTTCGCAGATTCAAAAATAAGATGATCTGAATAGCCTTTGAAGCGTTCTGAAATCTGCTCCCAGTATCTTTCATATCTCTTCAAAGCTTCGGCACGGGTGGTCTCATCAGCAATTTTATTGCCGTTTGCATCTTCAGTGCAGGCACCGAATTTACCCCACCATCCATAATCAAAGTGGTCATTGATAATAACATACATACCATCGTTAAGTGCATAGTTTACAATTTCTTCTACACGACCAAGCATTTTTTCGTTAATTGTATAGGTTGTATCGTTTTCTTTAACCATGCTGGTCCATGCAACAGGGACACGAATGGTGTTAAAACCATACGAATGTATAGCATCAATATATTTCTGTGTGGTAACGGGTGCACCCCATGCTGTTTCATAATCAGTAGCATTGCTGAAATTATCTTTTTCGTTGGCAGCTTTTGTTGCTTCCATTGTATTTCCGAGATTTATACCGATACCCATCTCTTTTTTAATAAGCTCCTGAGATGAAAGATTTGTACGCATTTTGCCGTTATCTTTTACTGTCATTTTGTCGGAAATACCACCTGCAATTGAAACTTCTCTTGCTTCACCTATATTAGAAGTGTCGTCTCCTTTGTAATTGACAGGAGATGCTGTAGGTGTTGCAGCAGATTTTTTGATAACCTTAACCTTACAAGTTAATGTCTTTGTTATGTACTTCTTTGATGAAACAGGAAGATAGCTTATCTTACAGGTGACAGTTGTTGAACCTGCTTTTTTTCCGGTTACCACTCCCTTTTTAGTTACAGAAGCAATACTTTTTTTCTTGGAAGTCCAAGTAGTGGTTTTGACTTTTTTTACATTTTTTTTCACAACACTTAATTTTACATTTTTTCCGACTGTGACTGATACGGATGTTTTCTTTAAACTTACACTCGCTTTCTTTGCAGCTAAAGCCGGTATTGAGTTTGTGCCGGTTATAACCAGTGCTAATGCCATAGTTGAAGCCAGGCATTTTTTAAAAAATTTTTTTCTCATATAAGATCCTCACTCTCTTTTTTAAATTAGATATTCGTATTTTGTTGTCATACATAACTTTTACTATATAATGTAAAAATGCCGTGTGATTTACGGGTATATAGCATAAAATGCAATATTAACAAAGCCGGATATCCTTAAATAATTATAACTTTTATGAGAAAGTATTTCAATTATGCCTGATAATCATGTCTGATTTTTAATGTTAATTTTAGCAACTATATGCAATTTTTAATGTATTTTTTGCCTATATAAATAGATGATGTCATTTGGTGCCCCACCGTTTGGGCTGCCGCCTGAAATCTCACATACACAATCTGAACCATCACCATAATCCAATGCACCATTGCCACCGGTTGTAGAGATAATGTTTAATGCTCCTGTTCCGTTGATGGTTAATGTAACTTTTTTGCAAACAATACCCGCAGTGTAAGTAGTGGAAGGTGTCATAGACAGTACGGGTAGGAGTTGCATAATCTGACAATGAATCATTGCCGGTATAATGGCTGTTACCTGGTGTTGAAATCGGAACGGCTGTAGGTGAAGTAGTTGGTTTTATCGTTGCCGAAGGTGAAGTAGTCGGAGTTGGTGTTACAGGTGAAGAAGTTGAAACTTCATCCAAATTGCTGTCCGGAGTTTTCGTTGAAACTGCATCTGAGGTGCTGTCCGGTGATTTTGTTGAAACTGTCTCGGAGGTACTGCTTGGGGCTTGCGTTGAAGCTGTCCCGGTTGTGCCAGGAGAGGTTGTCGTATCAGCAGCGGGGGTTTGCGTAACCGCACTTTCAGGAGAAACAGTTGGATTAGAAGTACTTGAGCTGTTACATTTATTTAAATAAAAATGAAAATAATGCTTGACATTGATATCTCAGTGTGATAGTATAGTTTTCGCTGTCGCACAAAGACGGCTGGAAAGTGAGAGCTTGTGCAATAGTGAAGATTTAGTATATAGCATATTTGGTTGGAACAATTCAAAAGAACTTAATTTTCATAATGAAAAAAGTTCTTGACATGATACTGAATGTGTGATAAGATTTTATTTGTTGTCGCGATTGAGAGATTGCACAACGAAAAGTAATTTAGTTTCATTTGAAAATGATGAAATTAAATGAAAAAAGTTCTTGACAATGTCGAAAAGATGTTGTAAGATACATATCGCTGTCGCAAAAAGCGATAAGAAACAAAGTGTGAAAGCGAAAAAGTTTCTTATTGGTGCGAAAGCAGGAAATCAAAAAGATTTCCAAGATTTTATTTTTTGAAAGATTTCAAAAAATAAAATAAAAAAGTTCTTGACAAGCTAAAGCAAAAGTGATAAGATATATATCGCTGACGCAAACAGCAAGTCAGTAACACTGATAAAGAAATGTCAGTGTAAAAAAGGTCGGATAAAGACCTGGAACCTTGATAATTGAACAGTAAAACAACCCTGAAAATTCTAAAATAAATTTTCAAAGTTCTTATCTAACACATGCAGATAAGAACACGCGAGGTAAATCGGATTTCTTAATGAAATTCAGACGCGAAGTTGTAAAACAACTTCTAATGACAAAGTTGATTAAAATTTTGTCTATGCCAAGTTTTACTTGGACAGGTCAAAACTTAAACATGAGAGTTTGATCCTGGCTCAGGATGAACGCTGGCGGCGTGCCTAACACATGCAAGTCGAACGGACTTACATTGAAGCCTAGCGATATGTAAGTTAGTGGCGGACGGGTGAGTAACGCGTGGGTAACCTGCCTTGTACTGGGGGACAACAGTTGGAAACGACTGCTAATACCGCATAAGCGCACAGCTTCGCATGAAGCAGTGTGAAAAACTCCGGTGGTACAAGATGGACCCGCGTCTGATTAGCTGGTTGGTGAGGTAACGGCCCACCAAGGCGACGATCAGTAGCCGGCCTGAGAGGGTGAACGGCCACATTGGGACTGAGACACGGCCCAAACTCCTACGGGAGGCAGCAGTGGGGAATATTGCACAATGGGGGAAACCCTGATGC